>Ga0194117_10003843_pt1 | contig 14793 bp, 12 predicted proteins | sample TA2MahsurfametaG_FD_160579 | JGI IMG/M metagenome (GOLD analysis project Ga0194117, IMG submission 160579) | Freshwater microbial communities from Lake Tanganyika, Tanzania - TA2015009 Mahale N1 surface | ecosystem: Environmental > Aquatic > Freshwater > Lake | place: Tanzania: Lake Tanganyika...
CGGGAATATCGTAAGTGTTCAAGAACTCAACCAGTCGTACTGTGCGGAAGAACACAGTGTCAACTTCTGCCACCGTGATCCTGAAACGGGTACGAAAGCCGGGAATGTTTACATCGGTCACTGCTCATGCAATCGAGAACAAGGTGGGCATTCCGAAGAGGAGCGAATCGAGCAAATTCTGCGTCTTCTTCGCGCCAACCCCGATCATCAAAAAAAATACGCAGGCGCATTTCGGGATCTCTTTACAGCAACGCCCGCGACGAAGGCTCCGTATACGAATACACACCAAATGGTGATGTCGTACGAGGATATATTGAATTCGTATTAAATACAAAGAGGATTTCGGTTCATAATTACAAACGCGATGCGTTCAATGCGGTCAGTGCTTCGACCATTTTTTTTGTCATATTCACGTCGATATTTGTATCCATAAGAATCCCTGCGATATCGCTGTCGCCCAATGACGCCATTATACTCCCCGTTAAATAGGCGGTATGCTGAACAATGAAGTCTTTCTTGGTAATATTTGCGAATAAGATATACAAGGTGTTCATATTCTTCGGGCGAAGGACTGTGACGCCGTTTGTTGATATATAGTTATCAGAATCGTCCAAAATCACGCAGTATGATACGGTGCCTTCCAACTTACTCACGAGAATATCGTATTTCTGAAGCGCATATTTGGCTCGTGATGGCAACTCCCATCCATATAACTCTTTGCTACCATATAACGGGGTGGATATCTCGCCGATGTCGATGTACTTGTATTTTTTATTCTTCTCGATTTTGGTCGCTTTCAAGACGAGTTTTGATAGGTCGCTGATCGGAACACAACCTGGCGTGGATGTCAATTTTGATAATAGCAACCGGTAGATACGGCTGTATCGCTTCACGTCCAGTATCAGGTTTTGTAATGACGATGACTCTACCGTGTCGTATAGTGGGGTAGAGGGGACCGCGGGAACCGAAGCAGCGACATTCGATACGTTACAGTCTACCGCAAACTGCGAAAGTTGCCCAGCACATTCAACCAGATCATTATCGACGATCGGGTGTCCTTCATCATTCATCATGATATCACCCGTTTCTCGGACAATCCGGTATTTCACCGGCGTATTTGCTTTTGACAATTCATACCCAATGTTGGCAACAGATGATATGAAGATTGGGTATGGCTCTGTCACCAGTGCTGCTGCCTTCTTCTGCACAACCAAAATATATGTATTCACACCGGTTCCACTACGTTTGAATGACTGTTTGGGTAACTCAATCGATGCAATCACTCGATGACGCAGTAATAATTCACGAAGCTCCATGCACGGCTTCGTTGAATTCCCAACATACCCAGCAGGAACGATCGCAAACATGATACCATCCGGCTTTAGTAGTTTGAGGCCTAATTCTAAAAATAGAATACCGATTTCCTGTTTCTTTTTTCCAACCCCAAGCTCGTAATGTTGTAAGATGGCTTCGTCTGTGACGACAGTGCTTGAACCGAATGGAGGATTCATTGTAACATAGTCGAACGACAACGACGACGACGCATCCGCGGTGTTAGGGTGAAATACAAGTGAATTCTTGCATTTGATATGGTAGTTCGTTTTCCTATTCAACTCATAATTGAAACGACATAGCTGTAATGCATGCTCATCGATGTCCCAGATATGAGTATTTCCGGTGTAATGAATTAGTAGATCGCCGGTTCCTCCGGCCGGGTCGACTGCTGACTTTTCACTACCGCCAACCATGACTGCGTTTATGAAATCCGATATTGTTAACGGTGTATAGAATTGATCCAGCTTGTATCGCGTAAGTTTGCTACCGAAAAGCATGAATATCTCTTGGGTTATTTCCTGGTTTGTGAAATCGATTGCTTGAATGACTTCCATGACATCGCGGAATTTTGGGTCGATCACGAACGATGTCGGGAGTGTCTTTGAATCCGCCGCATTCTTTCGTTGTTCGAATAACGATGTCAATACGGCGATCCGGTCTTCTTGCTTGACACCTTTATTGTGAAGAAGCTGGTTGATATGGTTGATATGCTTGGCGTTGTCTATCGTGTTTGTCGACATTCTGCAGTGTCTTTATACACAAGTGGTTATTTATATCAATTTTATTATTTCGAATGCAGTTTTCGAACACACAGTAAAGGGTTTAAACGGTACATCGTGATTCACAATATACGTCACCGTTATCCAGAATGTGTGGTATATTTTATTTTCAAACGGTCGCACGACTATCATTGAAAGCGCTCAAAACATTACAGGAAAATTTGATTCTTTCATCACATCGCGGACCAGATAAGACTATCTTTGTGAATGATGACACGCGTGCATGGGGATTTCATCGACTTTCCATTAATGGGTTGGACCCTTCAGCAGATCAACCGTTTTATTTGAAAAAATGCCGCTTGATTTGCAACGGTGAAATTTATAACTTTCGTGACTTGATTCAAGAATTCGGTTTGGAAAATGAATACAAAAGTGGTTCGGATTGTGAAATCATTATTCACCTCTATCGTAAAATAGGTATCTCTGAGACGCTTCGACGATTGGATGGTGTATTTGGTTTTGTTTTGTATGACTACGAAAATGGCGTTACCTATGTCGCGAGAGATCCAGTTGGCGTTCGGTCTCTTTATATTGGTGTTACACGTCATGACGGATGTTTCGGACGCGATTACTCTGACTTGACATGTCTATCTATAAACCCATACTATTACGCAATGTGTGTCGCGAGTGAAATGAAGTCGATTCATGCAATTTGTGAGACGATTGTACAGTTTCCCGCAGGTTGTTATATGGAATATACCGGTGAAGAAATTACGGATGGTACCGCTATTTTCCGTACATATTATGACTATGCATACATACGTTACAAGTCAGGTGATCTATTCAAAAAAACGGATACGTTGTCATTGTTGGAGTGTCAGTTGAAGGAAATCGAAGTGGATTATTCTTATCCAGTAATGGACATGTATGGGAAGGACCCGATGCTGGTTGAAGAAGGAATCTGTGCCAATATTCGTAACCTCTTTACAAAAGCGGTCATCAAGCGTTTAATGAGTGAACGACCGGTTGGATGTTTATTGTCGGGAGGACTGGATAGTTCCCTTGTAACTGCAATTGTTTCGAGAGAATTGAAGCGGACGTCCCCGCATACTGTATTGAACACATATAGTATTGGACTAGAAGGATCAGTTGATCTCATGTGGGCTCGTCGTGTCGCCGAGCATTTGGGTACATGTCATCACGAGGTCGCATTAAGTGAAGACGAGTTTCTGAATTCAATCTTCGATACGATCTATCAAACCGAGAGTTACTGTACAACGACCATTCGCGCATCGGTGGGGAATTATCTTATTAGCAAGTATATTCAAGAACAAACAGAGGATGTTGTTATTTACTGCGGAGACATGTCGGATGAAATTTTCGGGTCATATCGCGGGTTCTTGAAGGCGCCTAGCGATGCCGACTTTCACCGAGAGAATGAACGTATGATACGTGATGTGCGGTTTTTTGACTTACTGCGTTCGGATAAAAGTATAAGCGGTGCTGGTTTGGAGGCGCGTGTTCCTTTTGCGGATAAAGAGTTTCTTACGTATGTGATGACGATTCCACCTCAGTTCAAACGGTTTACCGATGAGCGTATGGAGAAGTATCTTCTTCGGAAAGCGTTTCAGAATGAAGGTCTTCTGCCAGAGAATGTGTTGTGGCGAAGAAAGGAGGCATTCAGTGACGGTGTAAGTGCTGCAAATGGGGGAAAAACGTGGGTACAAATGATCAAAGAGCAATCGGATCGAATGGTAACCGATGTGGAATATAACAACAAAAATAACTATATGTATTCGATTTATAACCCACCATACGACAAGGAAAGCTTCTATTATCGACGGGTGTTTGAGACATTGTATGAAGGACGAGGCAGTACAATTCCGTATTATTGGCGACACCCATTTTGTGAAGGAGTGCTTGATCCAAGTGCGCGCTTGTTGTCATTTTATGTGTCCTCGGATAATCCGGCGTAGTGTGTAGTGTAGTGGTCTCGCACTCGCTCGAAATTTAATATGTGATTATAATAGACGATTTCGAATTTGGAAGGAGATGAACACAATCATCAATACAATAGAAGACGTAATTGCATCATTGATCTATGCAATTCGTGAGGCATTAGCACCTATCTTTACCAAATACAGCGCATATTTCAAATATATTGATTACTTCATTTATGGTACATACGGAATTTTATTGCTCGGATTTTATACTACAGTTCCGGAGTATATTCCTGTATTACGAAATATCTTATTGTATTCTGCAGTGATCATTTTATTACTTCGTTTCAACGACATATCCTGGAATAATCCGAAGTTCTCAATTCTTGGTGGAAGTAAATTTAGTGAGTTTGACCGACGTCTCATCTTATATACTTGCGTATTCATCTTAATCACTCATATTGCATCCGAAACAGTGTTTCAATACACGCAAAAACAAATATCGCAGAAGATTTTACAACCGGTAACTAGTGTTGGCGCCGATGTCGTAAACCCCTTCTATAAATATATTGCAAAATGGAAGTCATGAGTGGATTTTGACGTTGATAAAAAAATTGAAATGTTTTTATCAATGAATAACGTAGACAACGAACGAACCAACGAACGAACAACGAACGACAATGTCAGCAGGAAATGGAAGTGTACTCCAATGTGCGAGTGATGCTATACAAAAGGATCTCGATACCGTCATGGAAATACTTGAAGAACATCAAGGCAATATGCCAGAAGGAGCATATTTACGTGGTATGAATGCACTCGGATCATTGCACAAACACAAACGAACAACCCTTACGGCGATGCGTCCCGGAACTCTGTTGCGTTGCTGGAAAACACTTGACGAGATTGAAGAAGAAGACGAAGACCTGTACGATGAAATCATGGCAGTCGCGGATGACATCGTCGTCGAGTTATGCGGTGACGAATCCAGCATCTACGATGACGGAGAACACAATTTGGTTCATCGCGGGGACGAACGAGAGGTTGCAGCGCTCATCATGAACTACAAACCAATAGAAGGCAATGCCGGATTCGAAACGAGCCCAATGGTACTTCATCATGCATTACAAGTCATCATGAAGCGACTGTTTGATGACACCATTCACGAGCTGGACATCGTACGGCCGGTAAGCTGCCAATGCGGATGGAGAGGTGTTCAAGGAAACTGGGATCGACATGTCTCCAATGCACGTCATCAGCGGTGGGTAACTACCGAACGTCAGCGGCTGTTCAATATGGCGTTGGCATCTGCGCGAGAGAAAATCATTTCGCGCCGAGAGAATGGAATTGTCTACATCGATGAGATGCATGAAACACCGGAAGTGAAGATTGCAAGACAAGAAGCGATTACGGAGGCGGAACGGAACGGTGAACGAGTTGTATTTGTCACTGCGCGCGGTGAACAGCTCTCGTGGTTTGCTTGAATGTGTTATTTGCGTCGTATTGTCTTATTCTTCATATTCTTTACAGCTGTATTCTTATCAATATAAAATACTTGTCCTTTGTGGGTTGGACTCATACTTTTTTTATACGTCTTTTTTATCTTTCGTTTCGAAGACACTTCTTCTGGTATCGTTTGTGGGGGGCCTTCACGGAAAAATTGCTGCAAGTGGAATAAGATGTACTTACTGATGATTTCGTCGATTTCGCGCGGGTTCACTTTCTGGTGATGTGATCGCTCATCGTATTCAGCCATATCAATATAACGCATGAAAAGATTGTACAATTCAATCGATATGATCTGCTTTTTAGCAGAAGAGGATGTTCCGGTGATAATTGACGGAATGTTGATTTTATCAAATACGTCACGATATAATGCACTATTCAAGAATCGGACAACGAACATCTCGAAAGGAATGAACGAATGATAGGGTTGAAGTTTGATATAATATACACGTTCGTCTACCATTTTAGGATGTTGTACGTCGTCTAAGAAACATATATCAATATCGGCGGGAAGACGCGAACATCGAATGAACTCTTTTACCGTCTTTTCGGTAGTTGTTCTTTTTGGATAACTCGACAGATGTTTTGATCCATCATCTGGTTTAAATCCGCCGATGGTATGGTCGAATAAGGGGGGGATGATTGCTAGACCATGTTGGTTGTTTGAATGTGCGCGAAGTTTGGTTTCGAAATACTGTCGAATATGTGCGACCCATTTATCCGGGCCCATGTTATTTGTGTAGATCATGACTTTACTACAAGCACCCGATTCTTTCTTTTTTCGTATATAATCGAGTATTCGTACCATACTTGGTCGTATAATCTCTGGGTATAAATCAACTAAATCATTGAAGTAACGATACATGATACCTGGTTTGTTGAAATACTCTTCTAATGCATGACCAAAAATAGAGAACTGTGAGAAGTTGCCGAGTGTTTCATCTACATCAAACACAACGACTTTATGTTTCATTTTTTATGTAGTTATATTATACGAGTATAATTATTCATGAAAGAAGAACCGTTGTATACGGATAATGATATTGATGAAGATATGAAACTAACACGTAGCGATTATATGAAAATACTTCATCATTATCAACGTGATCATCCGAGAGGTCGTAAAACAGCTTCTGTTAAACAACGTGCTCACCGTATTCTTGCTGAAAAACTGTGTAAATGCATCAAGTCAAATGGTAGTACAATTGAAGAAGGGCGTCGAATCGGGTATTGTACGCGGTCTATCTTCAATTCGAGGGGTTTACGACCACATGGGTTTCGATGTAAAACAAAAACGGGCAAACTACGGCCAAGAATGACTCGGGATGTTACGAAGTCCACACGGCGTGTGAAACTGAACTAACGGTCGTCGCCGTCGCCGTCGCCGTCGACATACTCAACTGCCCGCAGTATCAACAGTTCTTCTTGACTCAACCTTTGAAAAACAACATTTAACTCAAACCGAATATTAAATACAAAACGTTTGACATTTCGAATCGTCACAATATGTACGCCTTCTTCTTGATTTTCACGTACGCGAAATAGTGTACCGCCAAGTGTAACATAAGGTCGCGTTTCGAGAGACCGGAGTGGAATCCATCGTATCAGTTGGTTATGTTTAAGATCATACGGGTTTTCAATCACCCGATACATACTCAATTTACGCTCGAACTCTTCCATTTTCTCCGTTGTAAGGTTGAGTGACGAGAGAATTTCATGGCGTTTCGCGGTGATTTTCTTCATTGTCATATTTGCAATCGTGTTATTCTCTGTCTTGTTCATCGCAGATAATATCGCATTAATATCAAGTGGAAATGTCGGTTCATCCAATACGGATTGAAACAAGTCTTCATCTGAATCCACTGCATAATCAGTATCTTTAACGCTAGGGTGGATTCTCGATTGTTCTTTGGCTGGAGGTGATGTGTCAGACTCGATTTCGCTATCACTGCTGTCGATTGCATTGTCGTCGTCGTCATCGTCGTCCGTTGTCACGTCTTCTTCACTCGCGCTTTCATAATCGTCGTCTTTGTGTTGCTGTAGTAACGCCACAATGTTCAATTCTTCGTCCTCTTCTTCTTCGCCGTATATAGCCGGTTTACCGGACCTTGACTGCGATCGAGACCGCGACTGAGACCTCGACCTCGACTTACCACGCCCAACTGATGGACGCATATACTCTAGATCCACGACAACGGTTTTCTTCATTGTGACAACAATATATAGATACAGTATAATCTGTTTATTATACATATGAACGCAATTATGGGAAACATCATTCACGGATTCTCCGTGACTCCAGCACCCAAAACGACAACAATGCGACCGATGATCGGGGCACATATCGCGCGTAATACACAACCGCCTACTCAATATCTAGGTAAAGGACGCGGGTTTTCTACATATTACCCCATGCAATTTTGATGCTTACTCCACCCCCACCGATTGACACTGACCGTCCCATATTTTGAGTCATTCGGCGACGCCCTTACTGAAAATGAGAGCATATATAGCATTATCTTATAGCTTTTTGAAAAGTCAGTCTGGCGGGGGAACCGCGTCGATCGGCGCAAAAATGGCATTTTGGGCCGTTTGTATAAACAGCCTTATTATGATCGAGCAAAAAGTAGGCGCATATTTGGTGAAATTCGACAAATATGCTCTCGTCAGGCTAAATGTGCAAAAAAACGTGTTTTAAAAGTAAAACGGCCAACCCCGGATTTGGACATTTTTGAAAAAATACCATTTTACCCATTTTCGTTTAGCGGGATATATAGCCGTTTACTTTCTGGTGATGACACTGAAAATGGTGTAAATGTTGCCAAAATCTCTAAAGTGTCAAAATGCAAAAACAGACAAAATCAGACAAATGTGGGGTAAAAACAGACAAAAACAGACAAAAAACGTGACGATGATGTTCGATTTTTGATGTGAGAATGGCAACATTTAGACCAACCGATGGTGCGAATGTTGCCTTACCCCTGGGGTAAAATGAATTACCGATCACAAATCAGTAAAATATAATAGAGATAAAATATAGACTGTATATAGAGTCAATATAGCCGTACGTACTACCAAAATATACATATTTTTTGGGGTAAAAATCAGACAATTGGGGTAAAAACAGACAAATTTGGGGTAAAAACAGACAACTGGGGTAAAAAACAGACAAGATTCTAATCGATCAAAAATGCCGAGAAAGTATGTTGACTACTCAAAAACGTATGTTTACCGTTTGACTTGTAAAAATTCGGCTGTTTTGGACGCGTACATTTCGTACACAACCAATCTAACACAACGGAAGTATAAGCACAAGCGCGAGACTTTGGATCTTTTCATTCAGACAAGGTTGTACGATTCAATTCGGAAAAATGGAGGATGGACGAATTGGAAGTGTACTATTTTGGAGGAATGTGCTTGTAACAATGAAATCGAGGCAAAGGAACGTGCAAGTTTCTATATTATGAAAATGAAACCAAATTTGAACGATGAAAAAATGGATGAAAAGTCTGTCGACAGACATTTCGATCTTCCTGATTTTAAACGAAATATTTTCGGCGGTGAAATGGCCGTATCTGCGGCGGTTCCTGTTTTGGAAGCGGAGATTTTTGGCGGCGCAGCCTGTGAAACAACTTCGGTGGCTGTTCCTGCAACGAAGGATGGGAAATATGTTTGCTTTTGTAAAAAATCGTACGCGCACCGGTCTAGCTATTATAAGCATACGTCGACATGTCTACAGTTTCAACATAACCAGTCCATGAATAAAGTAAGTAGTTCGCAACCGGACTCTTTATTGAATATGCCTGCAGTATCTCTATCAATTACTACAACTACGACGACGACCACGACAACAAGAACAATGACATCCACAGTTCCTGTTCCTCCTCCAGATTCAGTTCCAGTAGAAGATGAAACCAACGGAAGTGATGATGATAATCGAATCGTATGTTACCGTTTTAAATCTAGGAAAAAGACGGAAGAACCGAACTCCGGAGTTTTTGAATACTCCAATCTCTCAGAAGTTGAACCAGAGGTTGGCGTACACATTTCAGAAAAAGACGACGACTTCAATGATGCAAGTTCTTCATCGTCAACGACGTCGTCGGCGTCATTAGATGATGATAATGACAATGCGTCAGAGGTTACGGGTGCATCCGATGCAGGATGCTCAGCGGTGTCTGAACTTCTAACTGAACAGAATGAAAAACTGAAGGATTATATTCGGAAAATGATTTCGGCGCTTACCACTGGCAAGAAACGAAACAAGCAATCGATCGTGAATTCTCTCGTGTTTGAATTATTAGATCAGAATAAAACCCTGCAAAAGCAGATCGTAGAATTAAGTAAGGAACGGAATATTATCGTGAATAATACAAACAATAACCAGTTCAATCTGAACTTTTTCTTGAATGAACAGTGCAAAGACGCCGTAAATCTCTCGGACTTTGTCGATTCTCTCGAAATCACAATGGATGATCTAACATATACACGGAATCAAGGACTCGTCGAAGGGATTAGTAAAGTTATGATTGATGGGTTGAAACAAATGGATCTCTACAAACGTCCGATCCATTGTACAGACCAGAAACGAGATACGATTTATGTGCGGGATAACCATCAATGGGCAAAAGATGAAGGGAATGCGAGGATGCGTCAGGCATTCGTGGACATCGCGAATAAAGAGTACTTTGCGATTAAGAAATGGATGGATATGCATCCTGGGTGGGAGACGAATAGCCGACTCCAGGATTTCCACCATAAAATGGTAAAGAATGTCCTTCACGAAATCAAGGACGACCCGATTGGTGAACGTAAGATTATGAAAAGCGTTGAACGAGAGATTTTCATTGAGAAGTGAATCAAATATCAATCTTTATCCAGTTGGGAATCGAAAACATGTCTCCAAACCAAAGACGAGCAACATTGTAGCTCGGATAGTAAACAGTTGAATAATATGCTAAATACCCAATGACTGCTGAAAATGATCCATGAGATAATATAATATGCTTACATGTAGAAGCAAACTGAAATGTTTGTATTTCATCATACACAATTAGTTTGGCACGTGGAACTGTATTCAACAATGTTTCGACCATACTGTCATTCTTATCATCTGTTGTGATGAACACATTATCATAATTGATCTTTTTGATTGCATTCATGTAATAGTTGATACCTGGGTTATATTTTGAAACGTCTCCCAGGCGAATATGCACTACTACATCATTATTATTATTGTATCTATTCTTAAAAGGATTGGCTTCTATTATTTTTGTTTTTACTTGTTCTGAGTTCAAGTGATTATGAACAAGACTCGATATTGGAGTTGACTGAAAATAATGATCATTCGGGTTCAAATTATATGTGATTTGTTCGGTGGAATTGTAAATATTGAAATAATTATCATCGGATAGTTGTTGTGTAGATGCGTGTACCTTATTTCCGTTGAAAAACTCGAGTCCTAATTTGTTGAGTAATGCTGAATTGAAGTATTTGACTTGTAGGTCATGTTTTTCAGCAATGAGACTTACCGCCACATTTCTAAAAATTTGGTTACCTAATCTTCCATTTGAAATTGTTTCCGTCATATAAATATATATGTCATGTGAAATATTTATATGAAATAATACGAGTGTTTAAAACTTCGATCCAACTACTTCATTCGCAGCCATGGGTTCAAATGACATCATTCCGCCAGGCATTCCAGCGCCGACATTCTGTGCATATGTGCTGTTAAAGTGCTGCGTTTGCTGTGATGCTTGAGAGAGACCGTAGTCGGCAGTTCCAGTATTACGACTCGAAGTCAAAACCGGGTTAGGAGGGGCCATTCCGCCACCGATCATTCCACCAGGCACACCACCAGCGTAAGGTTGTGATAATGGCTGCGTGATACGAACTGTACCTCCATTTCCACCTTGTGCAGGAGTCTTTGCACCATGACCACCAGCGGCACTGTTGTAACTTGATTCGCCTCCAACAAGCTCGATGGCACGTTCGACGATGATCTGTACCTTTTCACCCAACTTCGTCTTAATACTCAAGAGAATCATCAATATTCCTAAAATCGTGGTTGTGAAGTTGAACTCGCTGTATCTGTATCCAGAGTATGTGGGAATATACGTAATCAATCGATGGATAAAGTAGATAAACACAAACATAAAGAGAATCTGACCGATTATTTCTACTAAAATCATAAGTGTTGCTTTATGATCATCGGGCTCTGGGACGTATGTGCGAACCAAATACAACATCACCAAAATAGGGATAAATCCGATAATAGTATATTGAACAATATTTAACAATACTCCTTGTTGTTGTTCGTCTAAACGAAAGACATGGTCCACGAATGAGCTACCGCGCTTTGACCCTTCTTTTACTGTTTCTTCAAATGCCTCCATTATTGAGTATATATAACGCGAATAATATTATTTGTATTCTGAATCCGATTAGAACAATGAACGGAATTAAATACATATAATTATATAATACATAACGCTTCAAATGATTCGTAACTTTGCTCGTATCAACAGTATTCCACACTATCGCGTCGAATACAAACAAGATGAAACCACACCAGAAACCCCATCACCACAACCTACAATTATTCCGGCAATAACACCACCAGAGAATACTGCAGCAATTGTTCCGATGCCAGTATCTACGGCATTCTTAAACCCCCATGATGAATACCAATACCTAAATCTCATCCATGAAATATTGCAAAACAATCAGAAACAACCGGGTCGTAATGGTGATACATTTTCCGTATTTGGAGCAGCAATGGTGTTTTCAATTGAACAAGGGATCATCCCGATTCTTACAACGAAACAAATGGCATGGAAAACATGCCTCAAGGAATTACTTTGGTTTATTCAAGGTAAAACTGATAATCGTCTATTGAAAGAAGTCGGTGTTCATATTTGGGACGGTAATGCATCACGTGATTTTTTAGATTCGCGTGGTTTAACTTCAAATGAGGAAGATGACCTTGGCCCAATTTATGGACACCAATGGCGTCATTTCAACGCTAAATATGAAAATCACGAGACAGATTATACTGGCCAAGGTGTCGATCAACTTGCATACATTATTAAGTGCTTGAAGGACCCGGTCGAGAGATTTTCACGTCGTTTGGTGATGTCAGCATGGAATCCTTGTCAACTCGAGGAGATGGCACTTCCGCCGTGTCATGTACTTTGCCAGTTCAACGTGAACAAGAATAATCGGCTGTCATGCGCATTGTATCAGCGCAGCGGTGACATTGGTTTAGGCGTTCCTTTCAATATTGCCTCTTATAGTTTTTTAACGCATCTACTCGCGAAACATTGTGGACTTATTCCACATGAGTTCGTATATTATTTAGGAAATGCACACATTTACGACGATCATGTAGAAGCGTTGAAACCGCAATTATTGCGTCGTCCATTGCCATTTCCACGAGTTGAAATCTCTGCTCTGAGAGATGACATCAATAGTTATACAGTTGATGATTTTAAAATAGTGGGTTATCAAAGTTACGATCCGATATCAATGAAAATGCGAAAATAATATAGAATTAATGTGTTATTACATTTTATAATCTTATTCGTAGTCGTAGATGAGTGGTAGTGCAGCATTATCAGCAGCAAGAAAGCGTAGAGCATCCAGCGCCCCAATGGCGGGAAGTGCCCCTACATCTCAACAGATTTATAACGGTAGAGCTCCTTATGCAAATGAACAGCCAACATTTATACAACCGTATCCACAACAACTTCCCGGAAGTGGAATCCCCCCTCAACCTATGAATATTTACGAGAATATTGAACTCATCAAACAACAGCTAGTCGAACGCACGAAACTAATACAGACACAAGGAAGTAGTTTACCTGCAGAACGATTGGCAGTTTTGCACAAACAAAACGAAATACAGACTCAGATCTTGAAACAAAAAATCGCGATTGCGAAACAATTGGAAATGACAAACCCTGAACAGGCGCAGATGTTACAAAGAGTACTTCCCACAATGGCAACAAGTGAACCAGAGTTTATATACGAAAAAGGTGTTCCGCGAAGAAATCCGAACTACAAAAGTGGTTCACCGGTGTTCCAAAAGGCTCCAGAACCCCCTAAAGCAAACACATCAATTAAACCGTTTGTTAGTATGATATCTGATACTGGTGTTATCCCACCGCCGATTGTGATTTTGAAGTCACATGATGCAACACTCGCAGAGTACCATCATATTCTTACAAATGTACTTCACCAACTAGGCGATTTGCATGAACAGGTGAAGACAGGCGGTGCTTCTTCAAATTCTGTTTACGTTCAACAACCACAGCAAAAAGAAAGAACTCTTGATGCAGTCGAAGAAGGAGACGAAGGAGTCGAAGGAGATGAGGAGGAAGAGCTTCTTATGGATGTTGTTATGAACGATCTTACAAATAGCCGGGAGTTTGTTGAAGGTATTGTGAATAAAATCGTGAACGAGACGAATCTCTCGGAAGTGATTATGAAAATCGAACCACTTGTGAGAGAGAATCAGGAATTGCGATCCCTTATTCATTCTCAACAACAAATGATGAATGAAATGAATACAATGTTGCTCCGGCTGTTGAATCAGAATAATTCGCCAGCGAAAACATTCCAAGATAACGGATTAGACAGTGACGGGTTGTACCCATCTGAAACTACAGAAATCGTTATTTCCGAACCGATAAAAGAAGGTAACTCGGGTATGGATGAAAGCATGGGTTCTTCTTCTGAAACTTCGGTAGACGCACATACTGAAGCAACAGAAGTGGCTGACGGGGTGCAAGTACCCCAAGAGGAAAACAATGCCAATGACACCACGGAGGGGATCGTGAATAATGATTCGCAGCAGCAACAGCACCAGCAAGAGGAGGTTTCGGAAAGCGCCCATGATCAAGACGACGATTATTCAAGCCCACATTTTCCAACCGATCCAGTTTCGTTGATTGTTCAGGAAATCCAATAGTTCGTAAAAAGAAAGAAGTATAAATATGAACATGTAATAGTATTCATATTTATAATGCTAATCGTATCTATTTTGGTTTTTTGTATTGTTTTATTTGTTTATTTGCACGTCCAATTTCATCTGAAACGAAGCAATGATTTAGAAGTGTACGAGATTGATCAACCATCAAAGCAACGTTTAGAAGAAGTATGTGATGTACGACAACCAACCACATTTGAATTCCATAATGAACAATTACTTACACAATTATCCTACCAGTCGATCCACGCAAATTATCGCGCATTTGATATCAATATTCGCGATGTATCAAAAACACCGAAAT
>Ga0194117_10003860_pt1 | contig 14734 bp, 5 predicted proteins | sample TA2MahsurfametaG_FD_160579 | JGI IMG/M metagenome (GOLD analysis project Ga0194117, IMG submission 160579) | Freshwater microbial communities from Lake Tanganyika, Tanzania - TA2015009 Mahale N1 surface | ecosystem: Environmental > Aquatic > Freshwater > Lake | place: Tanzania: Lake Tanganyika...
TATTGATATCGCCTCTGTATTCATTCTGATCCAATTTTATGGTTTAATCTCAATAAGAGATACCCAAAAAAAGTGAAAAATTTGTTTATAATGTAATCCATAATTTTAGTTATAGACTAGGCATCTTCTACACTATCTTTTTATAATTTAAATAAAAAACAGCCGCACTTTGTGAAATGAAAAGGAGAGCGAATCATTTGGACTGGGGCACACCTCAAACTAAACGCTCTTTTGCATCTGAGAGCGTCATCTCTACACCTCAAGATTCTTTCCTTGAGTATATTACGAGCAACTACAATGGCATCTCTTCCTATAAATTAGGACAGATTAACTCTATTTTAATTAGTAACAAACCCATTAATTAGAAAATAACAAAATTTATAATCTTCTCGAGAATGCCCTCCCTAAAAGGAGTTTTCGTTGTAATTGTGTTAAATCTTTCTGCCAGGCTAAGTACTGTTAGTGCTTCAGGAATGGACAGATATGTGGTGAGGAGTGTAATTGTAAAGAGTGTAAAAACAAAACACAGAAAGGACAAACTTCAAAACCTCAAAACGATTTTTTTTGCAAATGTGTAAAAAGCAGTTGCTTAAAAAAGTATTGTGAATGTTTTCAGAATGGGCAGAGGTGTGGTGATAAGTGCCAGTGCCTTGACTGCAAAAATTTCACCAAATAAGATTTATTTTGAGTTGTAGACTTTAATTAAATCGTATATATATAAATAAAATTAGGCCTAAATTTTCTCACTAATTAAGTTATTCATGAGAATTTCTCATTTATTAAATACATGTAACTAATCCATTTGTTATACATATTTTCTATCTCTTAGAACATTTAGAACTCAACCCAAAATGAATGAAAGGCGAATCAGAAACAAATAAAATCGTATGACTGAAGCACCCTATAAACGGAAGTCCAGCCATAAAACAATATAGTCCTTTGATCATTTCTTTTCTAACCTCATGATAAATAAAAATAATGAATATACATGTATTCGATCACCTCATCTCAACGAAAGATTAAGCTAGATTTCTTCTGGAATATCTGATAAATATGCTTCTGCACTAAGTACTCGCCATAAGTGAAGTCTTAAGCATTTGGAAAGAAAAAAGTATATAGATATAAAGTAAAAAATAAGAAGATAGATAAGTGAATTCTAACGAAAAGGTATTTAGAAACTTAAAGATGTTTTTGAGTATAAACAGATGCTTTTAAACTAATTTTTGAATGAATTTACCTTTGAAATCTAAAGAGAATGCAAATAAAAAGAATAGATAATAAAATTCATATGGAACTCAATGTTCTCAATGATTTAGCATATTTCAGAACAGTTAACAAAGAAAATGAATAAAGATGCAGAGTAATAACTAAAACAGCAAGTTTAAAACCATAAAATTTACCAAGCATTAATAGATGGTTATAGGAATAAACAGCTTTATCTTAATGATAAATATCAAATCGAAAAGCAAGCCATGAATAAGTTAGTCTATGAACTAAGATTCAAACGAAAATAAATCAATAAACTATACAGAAATCAGAAAATACTACTTAATAAACTCAATTAAACCAAATAGGACAATCTCAATATTCAAAGCAGTTATATAGATCTGATGAGTTCTTTGAGAGATATGCCGCCTTAAAGTGTAAGTCAGCTTATGAAGGCTCGAGAGGAAATAAACAAAAGTAAACAGATCAAGTATGAAATCCAGGGTTCTCGGAAGAAAAACAGAATCGAAATCTTGAATTAAATGTCAAATAGTCAAGGAGCAGACCAACTCGATGCATTATTTGAAGAAATTAAGTAAATATCTAAAAAAGATAACAATTATCAAATCAATACATTGATTGAGGCTGCAATCTAAAACTTTGGTATTAAATATGATGATAATAATAAGCAGAATTAAGAAATGCTAATGAAATTTGTCCAAAAAATGCCTAAAGTTGATGCTTAAACTCAGATTACTGAAAATTATTTCAAAAATCCAAGTATAGATGACGAAAGTGTTCAGTTTTCTTATTCATAAAAGCTAAAAGCTGACTTTATGTAACTGATTTTTTAATTAGAAAAAATATCTGTACACAAACTTTCTGTGATTATGGAAAGAAAAAGACTTTAGTGGATATTAGTATAGAGATGTAACCAGAATACTTCAAAAAGAGGTACGTAAAATTTAGATTTACACGCTCCAATGTTTATGATCTCAAAATATGGTTTGGTAAAAAGTAACCGCAAAATTTAAACAATCCAATCATCTCGAATAATTTATCTCATAAAAAACATTATAGTTAGATAAACAGCTATCAAAAATTATAAAGATAGTTCGAAAATAAAAATCATAATATTGATTAAAGTGATATACTGAGAGAAGAGGAAGTTAGAGAATCAATGGAATCTTATATCTCAAAGGAAAAAGAAATGGAATTAAATCTTCGAAAGAGTGAAAACTCAAAGCTAAAAAAGGGAAGTAAAAAATCTTATGCCATAAATTCGGGGAATAACAAAAAGCATGCTTCCATCAACTCATCAAATAATTTACTGAATTTTAAGATTGAAAAACAAGATTCATTGAGAAATCTTAAATCAAGCAAAACCCAGAATATACCAGCTGCTATCAACGCTTCTAATAGTAGATTCAAACTAATTAATAATAGTTAAATCAAGGAAATCAAATAATAGAAAAATATCCCTCCTAATATTAAACTGCAAACCCTTCACCCATGTCAACTAATTTTATTCAGCTTCGTCAAGATTTTAGCAGGCTTCACTTTTTATAGAAAAATAACTTCTTCAATCTTTAGATTAATCAGGAAAAATAACAAGTTATAACTAATTTTTTCTAGAAGAAAAAATTATTCAATATGGACGTTGATACAGAATAATAAAAGAGAATATAAGATACTGACTTTTAAAAACAAGTTATAGCAGAAACATTAAGTAATATTGACAACATGTCAATTTAGTCTTCGAATAAAAAAATGACAAACACTTCTCAATCAAACCCAGAATTTAAGAAAATCTCAATGCAAATCAATTATAATGATTAAAATGATTTACTTATGAATCTTTGTAGAAACACTTATTACAAAAACAAGAAAAAAAAATAAAGAAAGACCGAGTATTCTTAAATACAAAGATGAATTTATAAGTGTAAGAGACAACATAGAGATGATTGCTCAGGATGTAAAGGAATTTTTGAGACAAAAGGAAAACTTACTTAAAAAGACCATAAATAATAAAAATATAAAGAATACTTACAAAATTCTTATGATGACTTTTGCTAAAGCTTATGACTGCTACAACAAAGGAATCGTTATCTCAAATCTAGCTTTTCCTCTTTTTTAGTCATTTTCTCTGATCTATGGAGCGATTAATGTGGTCGAAGTTTACAAAAAAATGATTAATTTAATTGCCTGTTTAAGTGCTAACTCAGATAATCTGATATTTAAATTTTTCCTCTTCTTTTTGGGCTTAGATTCTAAATCTCCTCTTTCTGAAAAAGTTACAATCTCCTAAGTGTATCTTTGCTTGACTTTACTGTAGAAAATCTCAGTTGATGGCAAAGTGACTATGAACATATAATCAATTTACACAGATACAAATAAAATTAAGGAAGAGTTAGGAGACATCCTAATGTAGGAAAACATACCTATATAACTTCAAATGAATGTAAAGAAAAGAGTAGACGAATAGTTATTGAATTCTGCTTCTTACTGTGACAGCAATTAAAAGGAAGCTCATCTCAAACTTAATATCTACAGTATAATACTCTTAGTTGTACAAGAAGTTATTAAATGCAAAAATACTCTCAGAGAAAGCTTCCTTTCAATTTTCCCTTATTGCTTAGAGTATAACTAGTTTAAAAAAATCCCTATTTGTTTGTTGGAGATAATTTTGGAATTATGGAAGCAAAAAAGCAGTGAGCCATAAAAAATCTAAAAAATGATATAAACACTCAAATTAAACAATAAGTACCTATGTTTGAGTGTTGAATAGTTCTGATCTATTCTTTTTGAAAATAGCATCATAAATATCATCCAGTTACTCGATTGTTTCAATGTTTATCAAGGCAAATGGAAAATTCCCGGCACATTTTTGGATGAAATTGCCATGAAGAAGGAAAAAAAATCTTTTTCTAATACTCTTTAGATATTTGAAATCGAACTATTTGAGAGACTATCTGTAGAAATTAGAGAGGAAAAGATAGAGACAGTTTCGAGTGTAGAAAAGATGAAGAAAGTAATTTTTATCAAATCCTACTAAAGAAAGGTTGACAATATATTAAGGCATATAGTTGGCAGTGACATCGAATTGTTGAGAGCAATCTAGATATGAAAACTTCAAAATGATAATTTTTATGCTTCAATTAGAAATACTTCATTTAAGTCGATATTTGATATATAAATAATAGGTCAAAAACAAAAATATCCGCGGAGGGTCTCGATCCCTCGGCCTCGAGATTATGAGACTCGCGCTCTAACCAACTGAGCTACGCAGATGACTGATTCCTTTCATACAGTTATCCATTAATAGCACTTGTTAAATCATAGATAATAAACTAATACAATGGCTCATGACCTCGATTTGTCAGTCACCCGTTATTTTCAGATAAAGGACAGACTTGTCCCCAAACACCTTACTAATAGTGAGAGCTAGCGCAAGAAAGATTTTCTTCGAAAGCAGATGCGCTAAGATCTACAGTTCGATACAATCCAAAAGCAAAAATATAATCGCATGAAACCTATTAAAGAAATAGAAACGATTATGAAGCATTTTCATTCGTAAATTAGTTCTAAATTAGTAAATTCTCAAACAAGCAAATTGATTTTTCAGTCAAGTCCATGCCAAAAAGGAAAAAAATGCTAGCAGCACAAGATGAACTCTAAGAAAGTCAAAGGGACTTGCATACAAGGATGTCGGATTTGATCCATTTGCCAGAAATAAAAGAGAAGAGAAAGGCAGCAGAAAAGTATAGGTACTATTTATTGGCTGACTAGATTAAATAAAAGTAGATGAGGAAAGCCAAAATAATGGAAGAGTTTAATAACTGTATAGAGGCTGAAATGAAGGGCAATCCTCGAAATTCGAATAATAGAAGGCTCAATACTATCCATTGATACTATCTTTTACTGTATAAGCCATTTAATGAGTAAAAAAAAGGGATTTTATACACTCATTTGGCTATCAAAAACATTGAAGCCATTAAAAATATTAAAGATCATAAAATAACTATCAATTTAGTCGATGATTCAATAAATTTAGATAATATAAATCAAAATTTAAATTAGATATGGAACCAATCGAAGATTAAAATTGTGAAGCTGAATTCGAAGAAGTCTACAGTAAAGTCTCATCTATTTAGGTCTCAACAAATCAACAGATGACATGATATTTGACCAGATCATTATGTAACTCCAAGAAATCATGATCAATCCTTAATTTTAAAAATCACTTACGACCTTCATGCGAGATAACTGGAGTATCTTTGATTAAAAGACATCCGAAGAAAGAGAAATAAAAGTTTTTACAGAATACCGCAATCAAATGCGAATCTTTTTGCAGAATGTAAAGAATCAATCATTTAGAATATTCGTAGGAAAGTTCATTAATTCGAATGGAACAGATTTAATGAATTACTCAAAAATAGAAAGAATATGATTGACTAACAGATACTAGATACTTTGCTTAGTTTGGAAGATGTAGAACATTTTAAGGCATTCATCAAAGATTATAAGAATTCATCCGAAGAAGAGGAAATGCTCAAAGTTTTGACCATCAAAAGCAATAAAATGACTTAAAATAAAACTGTTAAAGGCAAAGATAACATATTTAATAGTTCTCAACAGTCGCATAGCTTTAATGACAAAAATCTGAAGGCTTTGCCAAAGAAGAAATAAGCTAAGTAAAAGACTTAGGGTGAGCTACTTGTGCCTGAACTGATCCTGACTGTAAAGCCAATAAGAAAAGGTTGATATATGATTGCTTAGTATTTTATTTCTTTTATTATAAATGGAACAAGAGTTCACCATTAGCTAGGTCATCGAGTTGATGAAAAAAACAAAAAAAACTGATCCTCTGTTCAAACCTTTGAAGAAAATAAAAACTGCGCTTTAAGTAAAATCTTATGTATAAAGAGCATAGGACTATCAAATGTATCTTTCACCCCTACGAACAGAATCTTGGCTTTTCATTTTGGTTTAGGGAATTAGCTTGATAAATAGTTTCTGAAACTAGCAGAACCTATCAACTTACTTGGATAGATAGAGATAATTGCGGGAAGTTCATTTTGTATTCTATAATTTGCAACAATACAAGATTCAACTTAGTTTGTTTCAAAAAAACAGAGGATGGAAAATAGACCATTATTCTTCTAATAGTTAACATATCAAAATTTATCAAGAATACTGATATACTTGTTTTGTAAAGAGGAGTTTATGAAAAACAATTAAATATTTGCTATTCCAAATTGTTAGTCGAAATATAAAGAGAATACTATCCCAGGATTGTTTATGTTTTAGGATATATTTACCAAAGAAGAAGAATTCTAACTGCTTGAAAATATTGATAAGGGTAAGTGGGATAGATTAAATAACAGGAGAGTTCAGCATCACGGCTATGCCTTCAAGTATGGGAGAAATCAAATTGACAAAGACTAACAGTAGGGAATCATTCCTCCATATTTTAACAATTTGATTGAAAAAATTAGCCAAATTAATATTCTCAAAAACTGCAAATTTGGCCAACTAACAATCAACGATTATTTTGCTGGCAACGGAATTCCTTCTCATTTCGATACACACTCTCCTTTTGAATAGGTTTTTATTTCAATTAGTTTGCTTTCAGGTTTAGTTATGGATTTTCGTAAATATAATGGAGAAGAACAGTTTGTTTATCTCAAATAGAGATCTTTGGCTATATTTTCGGGCTAAGGTATTGCTTCTTTTATAAAGCTCGTTATGCATGGATTCATGGTATAAGTGGGAGAAAAGTTGATAAAGTTGATAACAAGATCATTTATCGTTCAAGAAGGTTATCACTAACTTTTAGACAAATAAAATTTACTCCTTGCACTTGTCCTTACTACTTTTATTGCGACTCTCAAGGCTACAACCAAGAAACAATGAAGAAAAATAATCCTCTTCTCACTAAATATTTGGCATAGCAAGCCAGCCACGTTTTAAAAAAGTATAGCCCCAAATAGATTGAAAAAGAGTTTGTTGAGAAAGCATACAATGGTTTTGGCTTCGATTTTCACAACAAAGTTATTGAGGAGATCAAGTTATATTTGTAGCAAGAAACAACTGTAGGAGATATCTTGTTGGATATTGGTTGTGGAAATGGATAATACATGAAGTATATCAAAGATGGAGTTAATTACATAGGGATGTAAACTCATTTCTAATTTAGATAAAAATGTACAGTGATGTTGCCAATTTCTAATGAATTGCACATGGATTGCCTCAATCTCGCTTTTAAAAGTTAGAGTATTGACTGTGTACTTTTTATAGCTGTTTTGCATCATCTAGCTTCATAGGAATCGAGATTACAATCATTGAAGGAAATATATAGGGTACTTGTAACTAAAGGAATACTGTATTTGAGTGTACTTAACTACTAGAATAAAAGATAAATATATAGCAAATCAGACATTCTGCTTTAATATTGCCTGCCCATAAACAAATTAGAATAGAAACAGAAGATATACAATGTACTTTAACAGCAGATACCTCGGTTGTAGCAGCGAGGAGAAGTATACACCAGATTTTACCATCTCTTTACCAAAAAAGAGCTAAATCATTTATTGTAGAAATCAGGATTTACGATAATTCAAATGCAATAGAATAAATAGAACATTGTGGTTAAAGCTATTAAAGAGATTTGATTTATAATTTTATACATTCCTTTTACTTTATTATTAATTATGGATTTTATACCTCTCCTCAGAGCAAAGAAAAATGCCATTTTCGATTGCAAAACATCCACTGAACTATCACCACAAAAACGAAAGTAGATGGAGGACGATCTTCAAATGATCGAGTATAGTTCATGGGGAACCAAAGGAGTCATCGCTTTGGCAATTATCTTGGGAGTTGATTGGAAAAAGAAAATACCAATCTACAGGAGAGAAATTCCACTAGCACTAGGAGCAATAGCATTCTCAGCGCTAAGTGATTTTCTACTGATAGAGCATATCTGGGGTAAGCATTAGAAGGAAGTGAACAAGTTGACAGGTTTTAAAAACGGAATTTACGTGAAACCTGAAGTAATGGTGAGAATGCGAAACAATATGAATAAGAGACAACTTCTAATCGAAGATGAATTCTAGATTGAAGACGATGATTAGAAAGTAATATTTAATAAATGATTTTAATCAACCCAACTATCATAAGTATATAGATTATTGCCTAAACACTCGGAAATCAATATTCATAAATGCTGTCATTTTTAGAGCAAAAGAATAGAAATGATTTGTTGAGAGAGAAGATAGCCTTTATTGAAGGTTATGGTTGGTTGAAATAGCATAGATTTTTTTGTATAATTGCGCAGAGTATTAAACCTTATAATATTTATTTAAATCAGAACTTATGCGCAATCGTAAAGGATTCGACTGGTCCAAACCTTTCAAATTCGTTGCTACCAAAAAGGAATTCGACTAGTTAGATACTAACGAAGAAACTTTCATCGTTATACAGGCAGATTAACCTAAAGCCATAGCACCTCATAAAAAAGAATAAATTCCTGTACCTAAAATTGAAACCGTGAAGAGAGTTACATAAGTTAAGAAGTTTGCAAAAATAACTCCTAATTATATACGTTTACCTGCACATCTGAACCTTCCTTCACCTCATAACTATGAACTTACAGAGGTTGATCATGCTTTTGTCAAAACACACCAAGATAGATTTTATTACAAGGGCAAAAGAGTTCTAACTCACGATTTTCTCAAGAAATGCATAACTGAATTGGAGTTAAAAGCAGGCAAGGATATGACTTTGCCTAGAAATAAAGGTTGGATGACTGCTTTTCTCGAAAAAGAGTATAAATAGTTATTGTAAATGGATTTGGCTGACTAATTCTGTGAAACAATCTACAATTATTGGAAAAACAGAAGATAAGAGCTCAAGTTTCCTCTCTTAAGACTCCTTTGGAAACCAAATCCTGACTAATATAATCATATGCTTGCTTTTCGACCTCGAGAAAGAGAGAAAAGAAGTTTACGTAGAACAAATCGTGTCGTCTAGGACTAAATCATAGAGTAACTCTATGAAGAATTTGATTTAGCGTCTAAAATAGTTGATCGCATTCAGATGAGAGAATAGTTAAAATTAAGACAAGTTACCTTACAATTCAGTTCATTTTACTCTGAAGTTAAATCTTTTGTTGGTGTTCCTGATTATATGTAGGAATTTAAACAAGAAGATAGAATCAAAGATAAATAAAGAATGAAAGGATTTCATGCTAGTTTGTAAAATTATAAAAACAGGAAAATGGATCTTTAGAATATGGTTATGCAATAGCCAGGTTAAAATCAAGTTGACCAAAAGCAATCAATTGTTAACTTTTTATCAACTGTTGTTTCTGAAGCTGCAGCTCTAGGAATTTCCTATTAAACCTTTTTCAGTACACCTGTCACTTAAAATAAACCTGCTCCAGTCGTACAGACAGTTACTGCTACGACTGCACCTGTAACTCCTGAACCAAAGACAGCAACAACATAATAATATATTCATTTTTCAATCAAGCACTTTGAAGATATGCTTATTCGTACTTTTGATTAGTAATAAAGTCCGATTCACCATATCAAATCTTGCAAAGACTATCTTTAATTGAAGCGAAGACGTGTAGATGCCTACTATTTTGGTTCTGACGACTAAGGCGAAGTGAAGGACACCAAGAAGAATGTGGCAGCAAGTTTTAAGAGGTATCTGCAGATGCAACACTTGACTCGCACTATTTCGGCTACAAGCGAAAATTGATATTTTTAGAAAGCATCTTAGAGGTTATAACATTTTTCACCTTTAATATGAGTATTATGGGTGTATTCGTTGTTAGATTATAATTCAAATTTTATGTAATTTAGCGAAATTATTAGCCAAGTATCATTCTGCCGTTTTGCACCCAACTCCACCTACTTCCTCTACTTTGAGGCCAAAAAAATATATGTAATTCGATAAAAATCAAGATAAAAGAATCCTCAGTGGGGCTGAACAACTTTGCAATTGTTGCTGTAAGTGGTTTGCCCTCTGACATCGTAATATCTCCCAATTCTGAGCTGTTTGCAGTTGTTTTTAAATAAAAAGCTCAAGTTTTAGTCTACAATTTGAAAGGTGTGCTGATAGCTAAAATTTAAGATGGTCAAACCGGTGTGTCTGGCGCCATTTGGGCTCCAGATTCACTCCAAATAATAATCTTTAACTAGCTCCTCTATAAATGTTCAATCTATAACCTAAGTGACAAAACTCTAAGTCTAATTCGTTCTCCAAAACTGAGCACCTCTAAAGGCTGCATATTTTCATCCAATTGTAAGTTCATGGCACTCTTGGAAAAACATGATTGCAAGGATACAATCGGGATATATTTTTGTGGGGATTGGAAACTTGTTAACAGTATTCAAATTGATTCTTTTGACATTGTGGAGATGAAGTGGGATTTAAATGATTCTCATATAATTGCATGGGAGAATCCTATCAATTATCGTTTCTATGCCATTTGTCCTTTCAAAGGAGTACTTCTACGCTATCAGCCCTATGACTATGCTCTTGGTATCAAAACTGTGTAGTATTCGAATAAATCATTTTTTACCGCGATCGGTTCATACGATTAAAAAATTAGATTGCTCAACGCTAAAACATGGAAACTCATAGCCTAACTGGATTGCTCTACTCAAACAATAACTACAGAGTCTACTAAAATTTTCAAAGAGGAAGATGTAGTAAAAGGAAACAACTAGCTGAGGCTAGTCGACAGAACACAATATAAGATCCCTATAACAAAACCACAGTTAAATGATAAGACAACTCCAGTTCAGGGCATCGGCTTGCTTGAATTCAGTTTTGAAGATGATTTTCTTGCATGTCGTAATGGTAACAAATCAGTAATATAGATAACATGCCATATACAGTTTGGATTTGGAACGTCTCTTCTTTGTAAGTGGAAGCTATAATTTCTTTGAGTAGTCAAGTTAAGATGATTAAATGGGACAAAAACTAAAATAGTCTCTGTATTGTAAGTGGTAGTGATAAGGTACTTTTCTGGAAGAATGGAGTAATGCTGGAGTGTGCTTTTAGGTTGGAGAATCGTAAGTTTAATATTCAACGTATTTCATGGAGCGAGGATAGAAAGAGAATGCTGTTGTTTGACAAAAACGAAGTTATCTATGCAGATATTGTGCGTTCTGACTGATTAATTCAGCGTTTAATTTATGATAATCTAAAATAAGAGTTAGTCAAAATTTATATTTATGTTTGAGTATTGGCATCGAACTTCTCCGCTTTATTGCGCTTTCTTGCCTTTAAGAAGTATCTACAATTAAGGGTCTACTTTGATACTAATATTGAGTTATAGGATTTATTTTTGTTTTGGTTATTATAGGCAAGGTCTGGGTGCTGATTAAAGGGTGCTGTTTGAGACCGAAGGGAGATAGCATATTTGATTGCTTTTACTCTGATCTCTGGATATTGAATTTGTTGATCTATTCCTATACCAAAACTGCTAGTTTTTTGCGCGAACCGTGTTTGCTAAAAGACTGCCTTTTTTTATTGCTATATGCTTCTGATTTCGTTTTGGTCCAAAAATGAGTTTAATCAATCTAATCGATGACAGGATACTCAAATCTACATAAGACTTACTGTTTTCTCTATTTAAGTTTCTCTTTTAGTATTTTCTTTATTTGCTACTTGGCTTTCTCTGCAACTTTTATTTTCTGGAAACTATCCGTTTTGGACTTTACTATATGAAAATCAGATATCATTTGCGCTGACACTCTGGTCGATATCTTTTTGGCTTCGAGGATTTAAAGTGGAGGAGTTGAGCTATTGATGGATTATGTCCAATCTAATAAGTAGTATGTATTTTGGCTGCAAGAACGAAGATTGTCCTTGGCAATGTCTTCCTCAATCATTTGTTAATTATAGTATAAAATTATGAGTTATTAAACGATCAATATAAAGTTGTTTCATTTTTTTTATATATCTAAATTCTTCACTATTACAAAGTGATCTTTATTATTTAAGTGTTAGATATTAGAATATAGTTTTTATGATTTACTCATAAATGTTGGTAAAAACAAGAGTAAAAGGTCGTCTATTACTTTCAACAAATTATTTGAAGTTTCCAACAAAATGGAAGAAAAGTTTGATGCAACCATAAATATTTTCGTGCAAATCTATTTTATTGCGAACAAGAATAATTAAATGTTATAATCTCAACGCAAGAAAAGCTACAGGATCGCTTAAAGTCGCAAAAGACAAAGCCAAGCTGAACCAGTCAAAGGTATTCTCATGCATATCGATACTTCCATCCTCTAATAGTACAGAAGAATTGATTTGGGAGCAACTATAAGAAGCCATAGAATCAAACATAAATCGCTATCAACTAATGCTTCCGGTGGAGCATAGGGAGACAATAGATTTAAAACAAAGTGGGAAATACTTGTTGACCGTTATGTTTAGTCCAAATAAAAGATTCAATAAAGGAAAGGCTATACAAATTCGTCTTTTTAGTTTTTGAAGTTAGATAAGACGAACCGATTTCGCTATGTTAGGTTAGCAAGAAACTAAGCTTTACCTTTAGATTTGTCTAAAATTTGTAAAATGACAGAATAAATAGCTATCAATAGAGATAAAGGTCAAAAAAGACTTAAAACAGATTATCAAGTTTCATCTTACACTAGATAGTCCAGAATTATAGAAAAAAGAGATAAATAACCTTACAAAAATAGATAACCTAAAAGTGTGAAGGAGAAACTTTTAGATTATTTCGTTTAAAACTATTTCAACAATAAGAAAAGTACACGAGAAAACAGTATTATCAGAAAAACTAAGCAGGGTAGAAGCAGTTACTTTACACGTTCAATTATGAGGAATAATACTTAATGATTTATTTTAACTTTTTAAATCAAAGTATAAATAGTGTTAACTATGAAACAAGTTAAAAAACAGAAAAAAGAAATCTGCGATAAAGCTAAAAAACTCATCTGCTTTTAGAATGTCAACAATATGAAAATCTTGAAACAAAAATTTACAAATTTACCAACTAATCAGAATTATCAATCATCATAGGAAATAAACTACCTCAGAGTAGTTACTTAGATTCTAGAGATTGTTCCAAAAATAAGGCTTGAACAGATTGAGTATGTGATTGGCGAATAGCAATTGAGAAAAGTGTTTGTTCAACTTAACCAGCAGTCCTAGAATAAATAAATCATTCTCTCTTTGTTAAAGTATATCCTCAGAGGAATAAAAATCTACACAAACTTAATAAATAGTGAATTATATGAGATCATCGATTTTCTAATTTAAATAGAAGATCTTATTATTACACACCCAAATTAAAAAGATAGTTAGCTCAGTAGAAGTGAAATGAGAAAGTAAACTATCAGCTTATCTGTTTTTGGTTTGATCTAACATATCCTTAGATGGTATAGTATTGGGAATCAATCTTGTAGCATCAGAGAAAAATTCTCTAAATTAGCGATGAAAATGAAGAGTTATAATAAATGATTCTTTAACAATCAACAGAAATACCATATAGATAACTATCTTTAGTTTATGTGAGTGTACTTTTAATCCATAAATAACTTTTATTTCTATCCTATAATATTATATCTGTCGTTAAACCCATGCCTTCGCGATTGACTACCTTACAAAAAGCAAAAAAAATACTCTCATATTGCTAAGACATCGAGCCTAGAAAATATTCTGTAATCCCTCAAAAAAAGTCCATTGAAAGGAAAACTAGTAAAAAGTCATTTTCTTCCGCCTCCTAAACTTAGTCCAAACTCAAACGAGATTTTTCGTTTTGTAAAAGCACCAGTAAAGATAAGGTAAACACAACAATAAGCAAGAATAGTTCTGCATATAGGCAGACAAATTATAAAAGCAACAATTTTGTATCAAAATATGGCAAATAAACGAGGTATGACAAAATAATGAGGCTTAAAGTCAAGCCGTCTTTTGAGGAAACTGAAAAGAATGATAAACACAAAAAATCTATACTAAATCATAGCTATAGTTCGTGCTAAAGCAGAGAATAAAGTAAAGAGAGCAAACCAAGAAATAGACTCAATCGTCTAGAAAAAATCATGCAGATCAAAGTCAACAAACCACAGGTAAATTCTACCCTGATTTGTTATGAACCAAGGCGTTCAAGCAAATCCAGTGTAAAGTAAAGGAAAGAAAGTGTTGTCAAAGAATGGAAAGAGTGTAAAGAAAAAATAAGAAAATCAAACGAACAAGAATTAAAGGAAGATCGTCTATGGAAAGTTTTCGAAAGAGAAAGGGAGCTTAGATGTAGGCTTAAAAAAGAAGAAGAGGAAAGATCATATAAATAGCAAAGAAGGAGAGAGAATAGATTTGAAAATATGGTTTCAAAATAGATGTCAAAGATTGAGAAATAGAGATAACTCGTGAAGCGTAAGAGCGAAGGATTTTCAAACTATATATATCCGTTTTATTGATAAATTGATATTTTGCTATCTCGAGAAATTTATTATTGATTTTGTAAATCACATGGGGT
>Ga0194117_10003862_pt1 | contig 14724 bp, 8 predicted proteins | sample TA2MahsurfametaG_FD_160579 | JGI IMG/M metagenome (GOLD analysis project Ga0194117, IMG submission 160579) | Freshwater microbial communities from Lake Tanganyika, Tanzania - TA2015009 Mahale N1 surface | ecosystem: Environmental > Aquatic > Freshwater > Lake | place: Tanzania: Lake Tanganyika...
AGTAGGCATTTAATCACAGGTCTGCAGATAATCTTACCTCAAAGTTTACCCCCTATCATAGGATCACTTTGAAAGAGTCTACCTAGTCTATCAAGATAATAATACATACTTCTTGAATCTGTAATGCAAAAGGCCCAACATCCTCAGCATCTCAATCACTTAAAACAGAATATTTGCATAAGCACCAAGATTCAACATTTATGGCAAGCACCATCCCAAAGAAGATTCTAAATAATCAAAAAGAAGCATTTTCAAGTAATGCCACATCGATATTTAAGTTAGCAGCACAAATTTTGTATTAGTTAAGAGAAAATATACAAATCAAGTCATTTTTTCGATTTGTGAGATCAACATTACAACTGGCTTCAAAAAAGTCACAGTTTTAGATGATTCAGTGAAATGGGGACTAGGTTAACGATTTCAAGAAAGATTTTAAGTCACAGATGGCGATTGGACTATCTGGAATCGAGATCGCCCTTGGGAAATAGACCATGGACGAAAGTACTAAAGTGGGCAAACCTATGGGCATCAACCTGTTTATCTTGCTAGAGAGTTCAACAGAAATCTTTTTCACTTAGTCTACTTTAAAAATCATCACGGAATACTAGTATAATCTTCTCAATTAGGAACCCAACTCATCTTCAATACAGTTGGTGGTAACATTCAGTTTCTGCTCGTTATTGGGTAAGAAGATCCATAAGAATGCATAGAAAGGTATCATGAGTTTATTGGAAAAATTCATATTCCTCCTTTTTGGAGTCTTGGCTATCATCAATCTCGATGGGGTTATAAATCTTTAGCTTAAGTTGAGGAAGTGATATAAAACTTTCATTTATTTGATTTACCTTTGGATACTTTTTGGCTTGATCTCGACTATATGAAAAACAAAATGATCTTCACTTTAGATGAGATAGCCTTTCCAGCTTATCAACTCAATTCGTTATTTACCCGACAAAACCTAAAATTTATGCCTTTACTTGATGTACAAGTCTCAGTGAAAGATCACTAGGCTGTCAATCTTGGCAAGAAAATGGATGTTTTTTTGAAGAGTCATCTCAAAGATTAGTATTATTATCGAGGTTAAGTTTGGCCAGGTGAAGTTTATTACATTGACTATCTCCATCCGAATGCTACCCCATATTGGTAAATACAACTTAAAAGATTAAATAATAAGCTGAATTTTTCAGGTATCTGGTTAGATATGAACGAACCTACAAATTTCAGACGTTAGAGTGATCCTCTGTATCCAATTTAAATTCAAAAAGATGAGTCTATAAGTATTATGACAATCAATGTGAAGCTCAAACATTATCAGTAAAACTTAAAATAGATTCCTTTAACTCATGGCTAAGTTCATTCATATTATGGGCATCTCTCTACAATTCCAACATTTGATTACCTTTCGAAACAAGGTAGACCCTTCATCGTGACAAGAAGTAATAGTGTAGGTACTGGTGTTTTTGCTGCACATTGGACTGGAGATAACGTTGCCAACTGGTAATTCCTAAAATCTTCAATTAACAGTAACTTTCTTTTCCAAATCTTTGGAATTCAAATGATTGGCTCTGATATTTGTGGATTTTATAAGGATACAAACTAATAGCTTTGTTCGAGATGGATGCAACTTGGCTCATTTTATCCTTTTGCCAGAAACCATAATCATTAACACGCAAAACCTCAAGAACCTTACATGTTTGGACCTGATCTTATCTAAACATCGAGAGTGAGTTTAAAAACTAGATATGCTTTGTTAAAACAAATGTATACTTGGCTTATAATGAAGAGAGGAAAAGGCAGCTTCTTTAGACCCATCGGCTTTTAGTTTTATTAAGACTAGACAACATTTAGTTAATTTGTCATGGAAACTCAATTTCTTCTTGGAAAATCACTTATGGTTGCTCCCATCATAGAACCATAAACTGATTAGAGAGTAATTTATTTTCCGGGAGAAGGTTAAGTATGGTTTTAGTTTCAGATAAATTCTGAATTAGGTTCTATAGTAATTGAAAAAGTAAAGAAACGTAATCATTAATGGGTTTACAATGTAAAAAATGCTTTATCTAATCCTCCCTTGACTTTTCTAAGATCTGGATTTCTCATTTTGACAAATTATCCTTAAAATCGATCAAACAAATTAAAAAACTAATTTTTCATGTTCGCAGCTTTGAAAAACGATATTTCTAAAGGCTAGATTATCGCACTTGAAGATTACTAAAACAATTATGGAATCTAAAAATGTATAAAATAGACCTGTCTATCGTTTTTGACATTATCTCACTTATCATATAACAAATTCTCACTTATTTGGTCTTATCATGGAGATCCAGATATATTTAGTCATTATACAATCAAAAAATTTATTATAGCAACCAATGATCTCATCTGTACTATCAATCAATAAGTGATAATCTCATAAAATGGCTTCGTAGTGCTTGAAGAACCATCCTAATGTTCAAAGATTAAATGAAAATTGACCTAATGATAAGTGTATATAATATGAATCTCTTACTTATTTACTACTCATATCTGGAAAATATCTTGAGTATCAATGAATTATACTTTTAAGAGTAATCTTTTCACATTTTTGAATTGATAGTTGAGGTTGAGGCTGAAAAAGTTACAAAAAATCTTTGAGTTAAAAGATAAAAGATTGATCGTAAATGGGAACAAATAAAACATGACTTCAAATCATTCTTACTTGTCTTCTTTTTCAATTCTTTTCTTTTTCTTTTTGCGCTCAATCTTACCGTATTTTTCTTCGTACTCTGCTTTTTATTTAGCAACAACTTCTTTGTTCTTTTGATATTCTGCCTCAAGACGGTCCTTGGTTGTCTGATCGACATTTGCCCACATATCGCTAATAATCCTAGTGATTTCGGTGATTTTGGCTGTGGGATTGTCAGCCTTGACTTGGTCATAGACCTATCCGCGATAGAGGAAGAAAGCTGAGAGTGCTCTTTTGGGAGCGGGTGGCTGTGTATTATTAAACTTACTTTATCAGATTGTTCTTTTTTGCCCATAATCAAACTCTTAATAGTCCTCGTGATAGAGTGTTATATATGGCTTCAAAAATCCCTTATAATCCAATCCTTAATTTAATTGGCTGAAATTTGAAGAAATACATCATCCAAAATTTCAATAATTAGCAAACCTATGTAGATATGATTGTTATAACATATCTACCAATCAGCTAGAAAATATCTTAAGAAAAACTAAAAGATAAAAATATATAAGTAAATAAAAGAAGAGCATGATGATAGATATTTAAAAAGAAGATTATAAACTCACAACATCATCAGCAATATCAAGAAAGATAACATGAAGAACTTTAATATCCCACTTAGATAAGTCACTATCGTTGTCGAACTTACAGAAGAACTTGCAATCGGATACATGGGGAACTAGCTTACCATCACATAGTACAACATGTAGAGTGAGTTAGGCTGCACATTATTAAAATTGACACTTAAAGGAGACACACCAGTGTATATTGCCCTTGCGCATCCTTCGGCAGTTTGTCCCAGCCAGTTCTGGCAATTTAAAACTTGCTAAGTTGATGGTGGTTTATTCATTCTTACATTTACTGTTGTTTAATTTGAAATAGAGTTGACAGATATCTGTTTGTAAAGCACTAAAATAAAGTAAATACTGCCTACTCCTCCCACTATTTGAATATTTTTAACTGTAAGAGCTTTAGTAAGAGAATCGTATGATGGAGTTGTGAAAAATGCTGAAAGAGTATTAGCAATAGAAGGCGATGCCAATAATCTTGCACTCAAAGAGGTCACGTAGTTAGCATTCATGTAAGTGATCGAAAACATTGATTGAGCTCCTGAAAGTGCAGCAGAAGTAAGGTTTCCCGAAACACTAAAAAGATTAGCGAAGGCAGCAGGGGCAGGATCTGTTCCAGTGAGTGTAGCATCAGTAAACAAGTAGATGTTTGTGCCTAGATTTTAAGTTGTAAAGGATAATCCAGGATATTTATAGTATTTGTTTGTGACAGTACGATTATCGCAAGAATTGCCTTAACTATCAATCAGATTAAGCTGATTAGTATCTATAACTTTAGTAAAGTAACAGATAATGTTGTTGAGTTGCTGACTGCTCAAAACCGAAGTAAATCTCAACTGTGCTTTTATCACTGTTCCCCAACCCATGGTAACAAGATTAAGGCATTTCATTTCTCCCACAACTCCGAAAATATTAATCAGATAAGCACAAAGAGTATATGGATATTATGGGATTAGATTTTTGATACGTACAGTTGACGTAGAGGCAAGCTGGAAAAATTGATAAATCCTATCATCACGGTAAGAAGTATAGATATGATTCATGAAATCAGAAGGAGAGGCAAGGATCCATATATTCGATTTAAGATAAACTTGTAGATTCTGTAAAGAATTGGGAGTTTTCGATGAACCAGCCATAATTTCATAAAAAATAACCCCATCAAGATTGTTCGTAAAATTAACATCAAGGAATGTCTTTTGCTGGTTGTTCAGCGCCAAACTTAGAGTGGGAGTGAGGTTTGTAATGTTGTTCACAACGTTGAGAATGATTTGATTTGAAGGTGAAAATGCATAACTATTAAAATTAGATCCCGAAAGATGGAAAGTTAAAGGAATCGCAGTCACGCTAAGAGCTGTAGTCGAACAGAAAGAAAATGTATTATTGTAGTTTGTAGCTGTGAAAGTAAGCTCGGAGGGAGTCAATATAGGATTGGGATAAAGGTTTGTTTAAGAATAGAGAGTATTATTGAAAGAAAAACTTATGGTAACGTCAGTAAAGGGAGGATTGCTAAGATTGATAATAAATGGTTTAGTGCAGCCACCCAGAGGTAAATCCAAGGAAGCAGGCAAAGTGATGAGAACTGGAGTGTTGGTAACTTGGATGTTCATATTGAGGGTAATTTGATAGTTAGTAATCACTTCCTCTTGTTTGATAGCTTGATAAAAGTAAGTAATAGGTAACAAACTTTTATCCGCACCTATCACGAACGATGCTGATTTCTGGCCTATAGGAAGGAAGACAGTGCTTGGACTAAATGTGAAACCAGTACTCTGAAGTTGAATATTTATGTTAGAAAGGAATTTCGCACCACTACTCGTAGTTATTTCGATCGGCTGTGAGTATGTTCCGGCCGTTATTGTGACAGGAGTATTGTTATTGAAAGATATGTAGAGATTATTGGCGACAAATGTCAATTTAGGTGCAGAGTTACCCTGCAGTGATGAGGCTGCGGTTATGCTAAGCCTGTTTGAAGGAGTAACTGTAACGATCATAGTACTCATCTCTGTCGTACAAGGAGACAAAGGAGTGGGTAGATTGGGAAATTGCACTTGGAAAACAGTATTTGCGCTTATGGTGGTAGTTAAATTTATTTGTATTTTACGGTTTGTAACTGCAGCGTTGGTGGAAATCGTATTAGCTCCAAAAATCAGAATAGCATTTAGAGGCACATTATTCAGATTATTGAACTGGATAGGCAAATCGATTAACAAATATGATCCAGAAGTGATTGCAACATTGCAAACCATTTGAAACTGAGCGTAAATACTTGAAAAAGAAAAGAGATTACTCGAAGATACACCTATCATGTTCTGGACGTTGATTATACCAGAAACTGTAGTTTGTATTGTCTGATAAGGTGCTAGAAGTGATCTTTAGGAGAAAGCAGTGCTACTAGAATTTTGTATTACTCCAATAAAAATGTACCTCTGGGTGTATGCATTGTTAGTGTAGATACCACGAGGAGCCGCAAGGCCTATCACTGATACAGTGTAAGCTATCCCTGCCATTACAGTGGCTGCACTGTTGCTAATAACTAGCTGATAAGGAGTATTTGGGTCGACTTGGCAAAAAGCTAAAGCTCCATTAACAAGACAATAAGCATCATTTTGGAATAATTCCGGAGAATAGTAAGAAGGAAAGTTCACTATCCAAACTACTTTTGAATCAACATTCACATTTGTATTAGTTATAGTAAAGATTATGTCTTGTTTGTATCCCTCTGTGTTGAAATAGGAAGCCATTGAAATGTTACTTATCACCAGATTTTGGAAAGTAGGGAAAATAACGTTAGCGAAGTTATTTGTAATGCTGTAAGTAAAGTCATAGATTCTTCGGTAGATCATGTTAAAAGCTCCATTACTCTGACTTGCAGGTGTGCATACTCCTGATATAGTCATCGTATAGTTGCCTGCAATCAGTTGAGTCAGATCACTAAAAGAAAAGACAATCAAATAGTTCACATTATCTAAACTGTAGAGTGGATAAAGGACAACTCCATCTTGTCTTGTAATTTTTATGTTCAGTCTCAATACCTCAGTGTTTACATCACTTAGATCTTGACCTATAACAAAAGCAAATTGTTCGTCTTGGTAAAGTGGACGAGGCAAATAGAAAACGATGCTCATTGTATTGTAACTAAGAGGATTGAGATAAGAGTACATGATTTCAGTTAAAGAGATATAGCTCAAACCTGCAATAGTTGTAGTAATAATTCTTACTCCTGTCTCGATAATAAACTGAAGACTATTGTCATAGAGATAAAGAGTCACACTCTGTGATAGCGAAGAACTACTGATTCCCATTCCATAAACAATTAAAGTAAAGGTCCCCGCAGGATAAAATTCCCATCCACTCATCGCAACAGTAACGTTCTTATTATCTGAACTTGAACTACATGTGACAGGAATGGAAGTGCCATTGGAGAGAGAAAGATAGCAAATATTTGTTGCCACCGTCATTCCATCGAGAGAAAGTCGAATGTATCCGTTAGACAAAAGTGGATTCGAAGTCCCAAATACAAAAGTGCAATAAGTATTCACAACTCCTAAGGCATTGTCCTGACAGCTGACCACTAAAGATTGCAGAGGAGATTGATAAAGAATACCACTACCAGACATAACTAAAGCATTTGAAGAAGTAAAAAACCAATCCGTGTTTCGAATAGAGTAGATATAGTAATTGGGCAAATCATAACTATAAGGCATGTGAGCTTTGTCCAGAGTAAAAGTGAATGCAGTTTGTGTAGTCACATAAGTGAATGGAATAATTGTAAGATACATACCGTTTGTAACATACATAGCGAGAGGAGCTTTGTCATTTAACCCTGTAAAAGTAGCAGGGGTTGTCATCGCCAAAGTAGTACTGCTAAGAGTCGTGACTCCATTTTCAAAAAGAGACCAGTTGGTACATAGTATTATAAATGAATTTGCGCCTGTATTGATTGATGGATTAGAGATATAAATCGAAACATTGTTCCTATATGAGCCAGCTTTGCCAGTGACATCAGCATAAAAGCTAGAATCAGTAGAAATGGAATTAGTCCAATCAGCCCAACCTCGAAAGAATCTTCCACTATAATCATAAGTGTAATCTTTGGTCAAAAGATTATAATAACCAACATGATACCAAAAATAATTATTAACTTGACTAGTCTGCATATCAGGCAGAAGGATGTGGAAGTTTTTAGTAGAGTAATCAGTGTTAGAAAATGTAACTACTACTTTATCAAGCAATACCAACCGGATGTTATTAGTTAAACCTTGGAAGTACTGACAACTTATTGCAATATTACTCGTGCAGGGATATGGATCCATGTTTTTTAGAGCTGTTATACTTCGGAAACCGTGTCGAGAATAAAATGTTATGATTAGTTTTTGGTTTTGCTGAACTACGAGGTTAAGTTGGGAAGGAGTCGTTGATGCTAGTCGAAGCACTCCAGGATAAGTTTGGAAGGCTGTACTTGTAGAGGTATAGTAGTTACTTAGATATGTCAAAGCAAGGCCTGAAAGAGCTCCTTAGGACGGATCAGGGGCACTGACTGTCTTCACAGCGTTGTATACCACTGGATTGACAACATTACTTGCGTAAAGAGACATATAAATTTGATAAATGGTTTTGGTAGAGGAGGCTAAGGGCCAATACATGTTCCTCAAATAAATGTATTTAGAGGTTTGATAAGGAAAAATGTTGGGATTACTCGCTAAGTAAGCTGCATTGCCTTGGATAGTTACCTGCAGATAAGTAGACGTTCTATAAAATGTGATGGAACAAGAATTTGTATTCCAGCTGATCCGACAATCGTTATTAATATCAAAATTTGAAGCTACTTGTACTATGGGAGGCAAGTAAAAAGTAATGTACGATCCAGAACTTGTGGCTGAAGGATCAATATTTTGATAGATGTGAACATAAAACCACTGTCCTGAGACCATAGTAGAAGACGATCTTGCTCTCCAATCCGATGAGAACTGATTATCATAGTAATTCTAAAAGAAATTACTTTGAATAGCTCCACTAGCTTCCTGCAAACCTTAGAACAAATACTTGTCTGAAACTGAAAATGAAGCTATGGCTGCTGCAGTATCGATGTAAGCTTTGGCTGTAAAGATATTGTTGGTGTTGATTTGAATCATCATGGTTACAACTACAGTAGTACCAATTACGATTGGGCCCATGCCAGTAATGACTAGGACACTACTGGAGACAGCGTAATTGTAAATCGGGGTGTAATTGAGGCTTTGGAAGTTAGCATATGCCGTTCCTGCATAAATAGTTGTGTTGGAAAATTGAATACGTAATGCATAGCCATCCGGGACTGAGTAAGGAATTTGAATTGACATTTGGATATATACGCGATTTGATTGATAGTATTGCATAGGACCTAAGAAAGGAGCATCATAGGGCAGGCCCATTGTTATCGTCAAAGGATAACTAGTAGTCGCAATCGGATATCGGTTTTCAAAGGCCTATAAAGGAGTTAGAGTATTATAGTTGAGACTGTAAATCGAGATGTTGTATGAAGCAATTAAAAAGGGATTATTGATTTGATTTATCTACGTTTGTATTAAATTACCTCAACTATAAATTTTCTCCCGCTCGAAAACTGCTCGCTAAACATCAGTACAAAAATGTTTGGAGACACCACTTCGTAACTTGATATGGTTGGCGCAGAGTATAAGCTGATTGGATTTGTTGCATAGCTTGAAGATTGAGTAACTGAAGGTATCGAGCCTAAGGAAAAAGAGAAGGGATATTGTATTGTGAAGATAAGAGTTGAAATTGAAGTTGAAATCGGTTGACTGATTGTTATTTAAGCCTTTAGAGATGAAGAGGCACCTGGATAGTTGGCTGATAATGTGTTGAGGATGCTTACCGACATCAGATTCGTGATAGGCTTACTATTTATAACTATTCCCATATTAGTATTCTCTTCATAAACAAGTCCATTAGATGACATGGTGTACATTTCCACGCTAGGCGATATTTTCTGGATGCCAGGAACAACATTGTAGAGATGTATCTGCAATACGTAATTAGTGTTAGCAAGCAAACTGCTTGTTATCTGAACAACTACGACTTTACTTGCATTAAGGATTTAGTTGAATTTTGAAAGACTACTTGAGCTAATGGTTAGTGTGAAGGTGGGACTTGCAAGATTTGTGCAAGGTGTTGAAATTGAAGAGTTAACAAGGTAGCAGTTGTAAGGACTTACTGTGGATGTGTACCAATCCATAGCTACTAAAATATAGGAGTTTGCAGGTAGAGCCTTATCTAAAGAAAAATTTATGAGGAAAAGAGAAGGTGAATTCTAAGTGTTGGGGTATAGCAGGATATCTTTGGTTGGGTTGATCGTATGAACCTGGATGATGAAATGCAAGAAGAAGGCAATAAAAAACGTAAGAATGCGCATGGGGCTATAAACTTTTTATTATAATTATAGCAATAAAATGCGAAAAGCCTCAATAATGCATTTCAATTATAATTTTTAATAAATATTTACATGTTAAGTAATTGAATAAGTATGTAATCATAAGTATTTAATCAAAACAACAAGATGGCATCCGAAATGGATGTAATTATTAATAAAGATGCTTATTTGACTCATTACTCACAAACATTTTAGATAAATATTAAGAAAATAAGGATAGCACAAAGTAGTAATTAACGTAATATTTGATAATTTTAACAGATATGATTATATCATCAAAGTTTGGCTGCAGGTACTCTTGAAGATTAAGATTTTATAATTTATCTCGCTTTCTTGGCACTCCAGTCAAAAGCAATCAGCAATATGTCGATCTGCTATTTAGTGTGATCGGGAGTCAAACTGAATCTAATATTAGCTTGCCCAACTTTAACTAAAGGATACTCAACCATATTTACGAACACATCTGAATAAAAATATTGTTACTATTGTCCATCAAGATCTTAGCAATGATTCTTGCCTCAGCTTCATTGCCTATTCTCACACAGACGAAGGGACTCACTCTACCTAAAACTTGATAGCCTTTTTGAGTTAAGATTTGTCTCAAGTAGTTTCCGTTTTATAATACCTTTTCTCTTAATTGCTTTCCAAGATAAGATCTAGCAATTCTAAGAGTTGCAAGTCCTGCATTGGATTGGATAGGATTGATAGCGTTAGTAAACATGTAGGTAGAGCAGAAATATTTCCAGAAATCGATGTAATTCTCCCTTTTACCTCCTTTATGGCCAGGTAAAGCGATGAATCCATAGTTGACTCCAAGAGTTTTACTTCCTGAACCTATGAAGAATACATTTTCTAAATCCTTTAATCCTTGCTACTCCCAAACTCCTCTTCCTTCTGCTCCCATAACTCCGTAATCATGACCTACGTTGATGGCCAAAAATGCGTCATACTCCTTTGCTATGCTTTGTATTTTAACTAGATCGGGTGAGCTTGAGTCTCCACTGAAGAGAGCATCAGTAATAACTAAAATACCATTCTATTAAGTTTTTCTAAGTTCTCTAAGCTTGTTTCTCATATCTTCATGATCCAAATGCTTGTAGGTATACACTTTTTTCGTGGTATAATTTGCACCTTCGAAAAGAGCGGGGTCTGCCTACTCATCAAGCAAAGCACAATCATAGTCTTTAATGATGGCTTTGATGAATCCGAAGCAGGCCAACCATCCAGATGAGAAAATTAGTGCTTCAGATTTGAGAAAATCACCGATTTCGTTTTTTAATTGAACATAATACCTAAGAATAAAATTCGATTTACTTGGTGGCTCCGAATGCTAGAGGACTTCCAGCTGAGTTGACTCCAAACTAGTTCGCAGCTTCTATGCCTGCTTCAACGGTGAAAGGGTGTTTAGCGAGTCCTAGATAATTATTGGAGGCGAAATTGAGCCCTTGATGAAGCTTAGATTGAGGATCTTTGATAGTGCTTTAAGACAAAGGTGCACTGAGGAGTTATCTCTTTTCGAACCATAGCTGATTCTTTTCCAAACTGCTAATAAATTGTTCAGCAGGATGATAGCGGGTAAAGAGATTAGTACCCTCGGCATTTGTAAATAACTAAACAAGTTCTTTTTTGGAGTTAAGATTGATGGAAGAGGTGAAGTTAGGAACTAGCAAGGAATCAGTTGAGCCGTTTTTGAATTCTGTCATGTGTTTAATTCAAACAATTGAATAAATGTGTTTAATATTAATTGAATCATAAATTAAGTTGCGTCTTCTTATACTTCAACTTCTGGCTCTGCAACACCTCGTGGAAATTATCGGATTTCTTTGCGCAGATCGTCTTGAAAACGAAGTTTGAAAACTATTTGTCTTTTTTTATCTTATTCTACATCTACTGCCTTTATTTATCCAACCTGTCGAATTGGGATTGAAACGTATCAAAAATAGTCCTCATTTATTTTTTCAAATCAATATAGTCCTACAGGTCGATTTCTTTTTTGGTTGGCAGTTCAGTTCCCAGCTCTTACACTGAAGCCCTTTTTTCAGTTTTGATACAGTCGATCGTTTTGAAAAAATAACTTGCTCCATTATCATTAGTAACGTATTGTAAAACAGCTTCTAGAATTCTAATGTTGGTTACTTCTTCAAAATAAATCAAAAGTTTATAGGTTTGGTAACAAAGCTTATCTTCCTCTGTTAGTTCTTCAAGATTTTATTGATTTTTTATCTCTTAATAAACTTTTTCCTCCATCTTTTAGAGACTATCATTCCGTTACTTCCATGTAGAAATATAAGCTTCGGCCAGTTTAAAGCTTCTTTTAAGCGATTACTTTTATCTAAAGTACTTTATTGTTTTTAAATATGAATTTTCTTCTTATCCATACATAATCGGAAAAACTTGGACATAATCTAGATCTTTTAGGTCAAATAGTCTTATTTTACCTGAATCAAACAAGTCAATAAACTCGTTTTTCGACAGAAGGATTTCTTTGGGTTCATGCTTAAGTTTGATATAGGCAGTTTTATTGAGAACTGCAGGAATTTTATACAAAATGTTATTTTGGAACTCTTTTATTTTCTTTTCACAATCATGTTAAAACGCAGTAAAATTGAAGTTGTTTTATCTTTAATGCTTCTTTATTTGATATTTTATATCTCGAGACTCCTTTCTCTGAAGAATCCATTATTTCAACTTGACTTAAGTATCGATCTTTAATTTTCCATCTTCAAAGAAAATAGCGTATGCAGCTTCACCTCCCTCAACAACTATTGTATCAAGAAATCTGAATTTCGGTAGATTTTTTTTAGAATTCTTCAGTTTTTAGAGGAACTAGACATAATCGCAGTTTTTTTTATTTTTATGCACGTTTCTCTGCAATGCATAAAGTTCACTATCTAGCCTAATTTCAGGATTGTGTGTCTATGTTATGCGGCTGCACTCTTCACAAGTACAATGCGATTTTAAAGTCAGAAAGTCATGTTTTTTAAGTTTGGGTTTAGCCTAGGGTACGAAATAGTCAATGGTTTAATTTTATTTCATGATATTATAATGGATGATTTCAATTTTGAATACCAATACCTACAATATTTTATATTTGTATCAAATTTATAATTACCCAAATTTCATAGATTTCACTTTTGTAAACTACATGGAGGATGTGGCTATTGAATTCATCTCAGGTAATCTCGCAGGATGGTCGCTTGTTACCACCGGAATGCCACTTGATCTAATAAAAACCAAATTGCAACTCAACAAAGACATCAATCTCTAGTATCTCAAATAACTAGTTTAACATCGAGGAGGATTTTTCAAAGCATTCTATAGAGGTGCCTCGTCCATGTATCTCTTCATAGGAGTCGCAACAGCTATTGAATTTACAGTTTTTGAAACATTTGTACAAATCACTAACAAGCTAAACTTTTCAAAAGAGATGGAACTTATGGCTTCTGGCTTTATGGCAGGCATGGCCAGTTCCATGATTTACACACCTATCGAATACGCCAAAATAAGGACACAAATAGATCAAAGTTCTGAAAAAATGGGTTCAGCACAAAGAATGTTCAACATAATCAAAAAGTACAAATTATCAGGTGTTCGAAAGATTTATACTGGACTTCCTTATACAATCATGAAAGAAGGACCGGGACTCGCCATGTATTTTGGAGGTTTTCATGTCTGCATGATGGATCTTTTTGGAGAAAAAGTTAGATAAGAAGCTAGTATTGTAAGTCAAGTTTGCTCAGCTTTTATAGCTGGTCTTATCTATAATTTATGGGGGTATCCATTCGACACATTTAAGACTAATGTCCAATCTGGGAAAAATATTACAGTTAAACAAATGATAGCAAACAAATTTTGGCAACAAAAGAGCTATAAGCAAGGAATGATGATTTGCCTGATGAGGGGTTTAGTTGTTGATAGCACTAACTTGACAGTTTACTAACGTGTTAAAAATTTTACGATGAAAATCTTCAAGAATTAGAATCACTCTCACTGAGCGACGATTGTTATTATCTCTAATTAACTTTATTTAGATTGAAAATACTTAATATTATGATTAAATTTCGAAATATTATTAAAGAAATAATGATTAGGTTCAGATTTTTGTGTTTACTATTTGTTTTTCAGTTCGATCTTATGTTTCTTCTTAATTGAAATCGTAGCTATAAATTTAGCCATCTAAGGCTTTGCTTTTGATTATTTTACCCTACCCATTTTTTTGCTTAGTTACAGGCTTGAAGCTTTTTGGGAAAGTATACTATGTCATATTCAAATTTAAGTCATCCTTCTCTTTATTTTATTGCCTATATTGCATAAAACTGCTTTTTCTGCTCGAATAAAAAGTTGAATCTTTAACTTGATTTTTGGACTGTCCTTCAATCTTTGCATCATTCTAGTACAACTGAGTAAAAAATTCTTTACCTTTGTATTCTACATTAAATTTATATAAGGTATATGTGAAATTTGCCTCCGGCTTAAGTTATTATAATCTCTTTTCTTTTTCTATGCACTACCAGTTTTAGCTCTCTCCAAAAATTCTTAAAGGTTAACACTCTCTTCTTATGAATTATTTCTAGACTCTTGAACTTTTTTGTGTATTTTTTGAATTCCAACAGATTTAGTTCTTGATAGGGTTATAGGTACTTCAAAGGTGAAAAAATAACTCCTTTTGCTGCTAGATTTCTCTTCTAGAGCAATTATCCTGAAAAATCAAAAGTAAATTACTTCGGCAATCTCTTCTTTTTAGATGGAAAATCTTGTTTGCTTTGAGCCATATTAAGCTATGCTTTCTTTTTTAGATTCTTCAGATATTTTTTACGCATTTCAGCAATCTAGGAATCGAGTTCAATAGCTGAGCGAAAAGTTTTAGCGGTATTTTGCTGAGATCTATTGATTATTTCAATCACTTTATTTTATTTGACCTGACTTAGGTCAAGATGAATTTGATTTATTAACTACTTTTTATCAGCAGTAGGCGCATACCTTGACATGTTCCTCCTTCTACTTAA
>Ga0194117_10003869_pt1 | contig 14715 bp, 12 predicted proteins | sample TA2MahsurfametaG_FD_160579 | JGI IMG/M metagenome (GOLD analysis project Ga0194117, IMG submission 160579) | Freshwater microbial communities from Lake Tanganyika, Tanzania - TA2015009 Mahale N1 surface | ecosystem: Environmental > Aquatic > Freshwater > Lake | place: Tanzania: Lake Tanganyika...
TCCTTGTTGGCTTATAATCATCTATTCTTTACTCATCTTTCCTTTGTTGTTTATAGTCATTTGCTGAATAAGTAAAGAAGTACCTTGATTTGGGCTGTTAGTTCTGCTTCAGAGAATTTTTCTCTTATTTATTTCCATATTGGAGAATATTTTCCCTCTTACTTTAGATATGGCTCAAATTAATGTAAGAAGAATTGTTGAGGACCGAGAATTGATCCCGGCCTGCATAATCTCAACCATCCTATCAAATCTGCAGCACAAAAATGATAATGTTTAATAGCATAACAAGCTATTAATGTACCCGTTCGACCCAGCCCTGCTTTACAATGCACTGCTAGTGCTCCAGGTTATTTCTCGGCAATTTATAGAAATTTCTGGACGATTTCTTTGGAGGGACAAGTCCCATCAGCAAAATAAAGTTAATGATGTTTTATTCCTCTTTCCGTAAACTATTTGCTATCATAGGTTTGATTATTGAGCCGAACTACTGCATTGACTCCCAATTTTTTGAATATTGGCACATAATCCTTTGGTGTAAATAAAATGTTCTTGATTATTTAAAATGTACTCCTGAATCGTCTTTGTGTTTATCGTATGGAGAGCTGAAGGCTATGAATTTACCTGGAATCATCCAGTTAATATCACCATTTTATATTTTTTCATAGTTCTCGTATTAGGCGATATCAAATTTTTTGTAATCAAACCACCCAAGTCTTACTGCATAGTGAAGGCCTCTCAAACAATCTAATATCTACTTAAAATTTTGCTTACCGTACAATTATAACTGCATTGCCCATACCCAGCATCTCGAAAAGGTCGAAACGGAACATTTTTGAAAGGCTAAAAAGCTTACTAAGGTGTTTTTTTCATCACGATAATCTACTTAAAGCAAAAGTTACCATATAGGAACACACTAGAAGTGCAGAATTGGTGCATTTGGTATAATGAGGAGAAGCGTAATGATAGAAAGTGCAGTTTGCATACTTTTAGTCACTGAGAAACTTGTAGACTTAGTGTATATATTTCCATATTTTTGACAGGTTCAGAGGTCCGAAATCTTCGAAAAACCCTTCGTAGTAAAGATCCTAAATTTTACATTTGGTACATTATCAATGTTAAAAAAGAAAGCATTCGGAATTTATTTGGGCGGGGTGAGGTCAGCCAGGTAAAAGAATTTTTCTAAATTAGAAAATCATTACTGTTTATAATAGTGACAAGAGTCTTAGGGATCATTTTTTCTGTCATATATAATTAATTTATCACTTATAACATTTTCATTTTAGCGATAAGCGGGGTGAGGTCAGCCAGGTAAAAGAATTTTTCTAAATTAGAAAATTATTACTGTTTATAATAGTGACAAGAGTCTTAGGGATCATTTTTTCTGTCATATATAATTAATTTATCACTTATAACATTTTCATTTCAGCGATAAGCGTTCAAAATAAGCAATTGACAAGATGAGCAAATGGTTTATGCTTAACTTTAATTATCTTAAGTCCTTTAAAGTTTCTTTTTAAAGTTTTAGCTTAAAAGTGAAGAAATTTTTTTCATCAAATTGTGAGTAGTTTAACTATGAACAGTAACAAAAAAGAATAATCGTTTTATTTTTTATTTGATGATATAAGTCAGTATTTTAAAGGAAGTCTATCATTTTACTACGTAGATGCCGAGGGAACCTTCCTTTGGCTCTGCCCTTTTCTCAAGAATAAAGATTGTCTTTATAGTCAATTTTGTATTCTTGATCTCCTCTTCAGACTCGAGGATATCACTGATCTGATTTTGATGGAAGATGCCTCCAATCTTATTTGTTGTTTCAGGATAGTTATAAATTGAAACAAAACCTTGAAGATTGGCCACCATCAGATAACCATGTACGATCTAAAAGAGATTTAACATCGCTTTCGGTTGATCTTAGGTTGTATGCACTTCCACCAAAGGACGAATCGAGAAATTTCCCAGATCAATTTAAAGGACAGAGGAAAAGGTTTTAGCGTTGTTCCATGTTAAGACGAGGGCGGTAGGTACATTTTGACGATTAGCATACCTAACTCTAAATACTTTCATCTCTAATCATATAAAATTTACATATTGTTCTGTAAGTTGGACCTGCTTAAAGCTAAGGTCTTGACCAAAAAAGAATAATAGCCGACCATCAGACGTCCCAATTGAGATGACTTTTATTCCATTCACTTAACTGATATCAAGGAAATATAGTTCAAGTTTAGCATTTTGTGGATTAAAATTAATTCTCAATTTCTAAGAACCTTCATTATGGCACTTTAACTGGTCGCCTTCGATCATCCAAGCTTTAATCTATCCATTCATGGTTGTTGTGATTACGATATTTTGATCGAAATGTGCCATACCTGTGATTTTTCCTTGATGAGAGTTGCTCACATAGTAATTTTTGCCAAGTTGGAGATTGTAAATTCCCATGTCTTCACAAAAAGTATCAGGATTGTCTTTGGAATAGTAAATATATTAGTTTTTGTGGTCATAGAAGTTATATTTTCCGTTAGGATCAGGCAAAGTGTACTTAAACACATCTCCTAATACTTTTGTCTAGCAGTTGAAGTCGAAGAAATTGACATCATTCCCATTTCTCAAAGCGTAATAATTTTTTTCTCCAGATTTGAACTTTGACAGTTTGGTTAAAGGATGGAATGGGACAGTTCTTAAGAAATGAATTCTTTTGAGTGATCCTTATTAAGAAAGTAAGAAAGAATGTTTGTTTCGACATTTTTATCCGAATTTGCAATCAATACCCAGATGGAAGTTACGACATAATTGTTTTTGAACGGGATCATCGCTACCCATACCTTATTTTAATCCTTTTGAGCCTATATTAGGATTATAGTTTGGGTTGAAATTTCCCTGTGGTTGTCTTGGATTGTTTCCTTGTTGGTAATTTGGATTTTGACCAAAATTTCTTGGTTGATAATTCCCTTGAAAAGAATGGTGTTGGAAACCTGAACCTTGACCTTGTTGGCCTCTTGGAGGTTGGCTCTGCATATCACTTGGTGGGTGATAGAAGGTACAAGTTCCTTGTGCCAATTTATTACAATTAGGTCCAAATCTACACGGTCTTTGTATTCCTCTCATATTATATAAATAATATCTCTTTGTAAATTTAATTCAAATAAGCTCACTTTTAAAGGCTCTACTTAATTTTTCAGCTTGTTTTTATTTTTGCAAAGTATAATATATTACAATGAGCAAAACAAGTCTTGGCCAACGAAATGAACAAATGAAAAGATAGGAAATATCTAGTCTGAGACAAATGGCTAGCGCTGTTAGACTTCTGCAGCAAGAGTAGCTTTCACAAACTACTCTTAACTTTATGGAGGAACTCTAAACTTTTATCTTCATGAAAGATAAATGTATTGATAATAATATGCAGACATCAAAGCAGAGGCTCAGTTTAATGAAGAAGCAATCCTCGGCTAGAGTTACACCTCGATTAAAGATGACTTCGGAGTATGTATTTTTAAGAATGGAGATCGTTATCTTGGATATTGGAAGAATCGTCTGATGCATGGAATGGGCATTTATGTGTTTAAAGATGAAGATCCTATCCTTAAAACAGTGTATTTGGGTGAATTTTAATAAGGAAAATTCTGTGGGATAGGTAAATTAGCTCTATTTCAATAAGGAAATGGAACTATGATTTACTATGGAAACTGGTTTGATGGCAAAAAAACTTCCAGAGGTCGTTATTACTATGAAAATCCACATACTAACTATATTGGACTCTGGATTAATGATATGAAACATGGAGAAGGAAAATTGGTTTTTCCTGGAGGAGAATTTACAGGAACTTGGGCTCAAGACCAAAGACAAGGGTTTGGGAGATTGAAGAAAAATTAAGGAGGATTAATCATCATTTATGAAGGCATTTGGTAAAAAGATGATTTGCCTAGTGGAAAGGTTACATATTATGATTCAAACAACTCTTAGGTTGGAAAATACTAAGGACAGTTGTTGTAAGGTAAAAAGCATGGTAAAGGCATATATTTTTGGAGAGGTGCCACTTATGAGGGAGAGTTCGCAGACGATTGCATCAAAGGTTAAGGTTCAATTAAACTAGGTAAAACTATTTTTAAAGGTTACTTTAAATCTGAGAGAAATATTTTGAATATTCCATAAATGAAAGGAACTATAATATATGAAAATGGTGATACTTTTGATGGTATCGTTTCAATAAAGGATGGACATGTTTAACGGAATGGAGGAATTTATAATTTTGCATCTGGTGATTCAGCAGAAGGAGAATTCGAAGACAATCCAAAAGGTTAGTTATGGGGGAGATTTCTTTATCGCTGGAAAAATGGATAACAAAGGCAATTTAGCTGATTTTTGTTAGAATTATCAAATACAATCAAAAGCTATATAAGTTCCACCTAAAATAACAGAAATTTTATACCAATACTGATGAACACTATCAAAATTATAAATCAATACTTTTTTGCAGGAAATCTAAATCTGATCTCTGTTAGTGTTGCAGTTTTTGTAAAACATTCCTATACTTCTGCTTTAGTCTCTTCTGCTCTCTGAGATATACTCTTTCTTTGTCTTTTCGATATTATTCAAGTCTTTAAATGAGGGCTGCATATTTTTTAGATTGGGAAGCTCTTAATTTTTGTTCTTCAATCATAGAAGTTCTCTATATGGCCATACTTCTCCTTCTCTTTTATTTTTGTACCTAAATAAATCAAAGTCTACAGCTTAATTCAATAAGTTTTTCACGTGTTTTAAGTATTGAAAATCTCCAGTTTTCCTTAAAATTGCTTACTTTTTTTGTAGCTACAAAATTTATCTTGAAGTACTATGAGATCTACAGCGCTACCGGATTCTACGTTTTGTCTCTATAATTTATTGCTGTTGCTGCGTTCGAAAAGCTTCAAAAATCGTCTGTTCTCGTTTTTCCAGTTTTGTGAAATATTCTCTCCAAACATGGTTCAGAAAGTTAACTTATTTCTGATGCGCTTATGACACTGACCTTTTCTCTTTTTTTTGTGACCGAATCAATCTGCTAACCTTTTTATTAACTAACTATTTTTTTAAAAACTATATTTTCTTTTCGATCTTTTATGCTTTTTCATAATTTCGTCTGTCCATGTAGCGTTATCTTTTGACTGTAAGTTTCATTCTAAATAATGAATGTGTTTTACATCTACTCTTAGTGTAAATTAGAGAGGTGGTGTTTTGGAGGTTTATAAGAATCACGAGGATGGAAAGGACTTGATCTTTTGAACTATAGGGAGCTATCCTATATTTTTTTGTCAGTGGTAGGGTTCCGAGTTTGTTTGGAAGTATCTTAGTGTTTGCTGAAGTAGTGACTCAGATGGAGAGGAGAGCCATGCTTTTGCATGTTTATTTCGATATTAATAAATCAATAAAATATATTTCTTACTCAATTCAAAATTATCACAAAATAAGACTTTTTTAGAGACTTTATTCATAAAATACAGCTGAAAACTAAAACATAGGTTCGTAAAAACAATACTAATTTATTCATAAGGGAGTTATATAGAAATCTTCTATGTTGTTTAGGTATTTACAAATCTTTCAAGCATAAAAAATACTCAATTCACTTTAAAAAGATCTATAATGAAAAAAAGATGAATAAAAATTACTCTTTAGTTTCAATTTCATTTTTCTTTTCTCTTTATGAATTTTTATCCATATTTATTTTTATAGAGCGTATCTTTTTTCGCTTTAATTTGAATTAAGTTATAAATAACGGATATGAACGGATAATTTAGCAAGTAAATACTCTAAAGTACAGTCACAAATTTGAAAAAATACAAATAAATACTCTCTACATTAGGTTTTTCCAAAAAATAAATCCATGGTAAAGTGGTCAAGAATATTTTCGAAATCACTTATCAAGATTCTAAACTTTGTTAGCTCAATGATAAAGAGCTTCTCTTGTTCTCCCTCAAAAAAAATATGACGAAATATAAAAGTATCAATTAGGCACTTATTCATTTCTTAGTCAATCTTGAACTACAATTTGCTTTACTAAACAAAGATTATGAAGTAAGTGACAATCGTGAAGCCAGTAATTAAGCAAAGCCTCTTGCAGAAAGAAAATAGCTAAATGAATTGAAATCAGTTGGCCAACAGAAGCAACACAGAGAGAAGAAATAAAAGAAAAGAGGGAAGAGATAGAAATAGAACAAAGTTATAAAATAAATTCAAAAACAAGCATAATCGGATTTGCTTGATGAAACACATAAATTACAGGAAAATCTATAACAAATCGAACTACTTAAATAGATCCTACACAAAAAGATTTTGCTCCAATACTTCAAAGCAGAAGCACTGTGAAATCCAGCTTTTTTACTTATGGCCACATGAAAGAATGATATTGAAAGTCATATTGATCTAAATTACAATATTATCATGAAATGGATGCATTGAGAATAATGTTGAGTTTGAGTTAAATTTAAAAAAATTCAAAGTTGGATGGATATAATATTTGATTAAGGAAATGCAGGCCCCAGTCATGGTTATGAATACTAACACCAAGCGATAAACAGGTCGCAAGGCACAACTCGCAAACATTCAAGCTGCAAGAGTAATTATTTTTTATCCGAAGAGAACTCTCTTCTTTCTTTACCCTTCTTTTTATCATTTAGGCTGTCTCAGAAATAGTCACATCAACTCTTGGCCCTCAATCTATGCTTAAGATGCTCTTAGATCCTATGGGAGGTATCGTTATGACTAATGACGGGTAATTTTTCTATCATAAAGAAATGCAATCTTAAGATAAATTGATGTGCAGCATCCTGCCGCCAAAAGTGTGATTGAACTAGCAAGAGTGCAAGACTAATAGGTTGGAGATGGAACAACCTCTGTTATAATAATGACAGGTGAACTCATGTTAGCAGCTCGTCCCTTTATGGAGATGAATCTTCACCCTACTGTCGTTGTAGGCGCATACTACAAGGCTTTGTAATTCGCAAAAAAAGTTTTAAATGATATCGCCAAGCCTATTGATACTAGTAAAGATGAAGAAGTCCTTATGGCCCTTCAAAGCTGTATTGGAACCAAATTCGCAAGCAGATGGGGTAAACTCATTTCTAATATAACCATAAAAGCCACTAAGACCATCCTCAGAGAAGGAGCTCGCAATAAACTTAATCTTTAGATTAAAAGATATGCTCGTATTTAAAAGATTCCTGGAGGAACTCTTGAAGAATGTGAGGTTTTGGATGGAGTTATGGTGAATAAAGACATTACTCACCCCAAAATGAGAAGACAAATCAAGAACCCAAGAATTATTTTGCTAGACTGCCCCTTGTAATATAAAAAAGGAGAAAGTCAAACTAATATGGAGCTTAAGGATGAAAATGCTATGTGTGATGCTCTTGAACAAGAAACTCAAGAAATTGCTTTAATGTGCAATGATATCTTAAAGTGGAAACCAGATATTGTCATCACTGAAAAAGGTGTTTCTGATTTGGCTCAACATTTCTTACTCAAAGGCAATGTTTCATGTATTAGAAGAATCAGGAAAACTGATAATGTAAGAATCGCTAGAGTTTCAGGTGCTAAGATTGTTAACAGACCTTAAGAAATTCAAGAATCAGATGTTGGAACAGAATGCGGATTATTCGATATTAGAAAGATTGGAGATGATTACTTTTCATTCTTTGTAGAATGCAAATCACCTACTGCTTGCTCAATCATATTGAGAGGAGCCTCCAAGGATGTGCTCAATGAGATGGAAAGAAATCTTCATGACTGCTTGGGAGTTTCCAAAAACATCTACACTGATGCAAGATTGGTCCCAGGAGGAGGAGCCTCATAAATGTAGATTTCATCAAGATTGAACGAAGAAGCAAACAAATATGAAGGTATTGAACAACTTCCTTTCAGAGCTGGTAATTTTTATTCTATTTAGTTGGTTACGCTTTGGAAATCATCCCTAAAACTTTGGCTCAAAATTGTGGTATGGATGTCGTTCGTATTATCACTGAACTTAGAGCAAAGCATGCTACTCTGGGTAATTCTAACTTTGGTATTGATGGGAACAACAAGAAGATTAGTGATATGAGTGAAATTAATGTTTGGGAACCCATCGCTGTGAAGAATCAAGTGATTAAAACATCTATTGAGGCTTCCTGCTTGTTACTACGTATTGATGATGTGGTATCTGGTGTCAAAAGAAGAGAAAAGGAGAAGAAGGGAGGTTCAAGTGCTCCTGAAGAGCCCATGTAAACTTTTGGAGACCAGAGAGACGGTTGATCTATGTATGTTAACATTTGACTAATCAACTTCAATAAGTGCCATGTATTTAGATTACATATAACAATATTCTTTTAATAGAATTTCGAATTTAATTTTTTAAATCTTGTATATGAATGAACTAATTATATATCACTGTAAATCCTTAAAAATGTAGTTAAAGTCAGATGGTTTAGGTTATTTCACATTAATTTCTCGTCTTTAAGTTCCGAAGTTCTCTTTAAACGGAATGGTCTTTGATATGTTGAGATGTTTTATTAAGTTCGAAAATCTTATCGAAATCAGGAGAACTAGTATTGATCCACTTAGGCTCTGGTATGTCTTGTATATGATCAAAAAAGTATTTGCTGAGATAAAGAGGCAGTAGTTTGTCATTAATTTTGCCTATCTACTCTAACATATTCACAAACTCACTAAACTCATAGCCTTATATGTCTATTACCTCATTATAATTTTTTTTCTCAATGTTTACATATTTGTTAAGTATCTCCATAAATACTCGAATGCAGCTTGAAAATGTTTTTGTTAGTAAAATAACTAGAGATCCATAAGATTTGATGTAGTATCTACCTATCATGGTAAAATTTCCAGTGACATAAACTATCATTTTCAGCAGGTTGATGACTGTCCAAGCCTAGTGTGTTTGGATGTACTACTTTAGTTTCAAAGCTTTTATCGAGTCGAGGGAGTAAGAATACTTGAGGAGAAAGGCAATGTAAGGCCGCACTATTGTCGAAATTAAAAATACTTCTTTACAAATTACTATTTCTTCCGACCTTGTGGAAGCAGATATATTGCAAATTGACTTTAAGTTTGAAGTGAATGAGCCTTCTTCATCCTCCAATTTACTGTAATCCTGTATTTTTAATTCCGATATTTGTAAAAGGTGTCCGAGGAAATCTGTAATATTTTGATCAGGCAAACAGTTAATACTTTATTGCAGGTAAATATGAATAAGAGTTGAGTATTTGATTAACAATTCAGGGGTTATTGTGGCATTATTCATTGCGGTAATGTAGGCATTTAATTTGTTTTTTTTTATTATGTCAGATATTATGAGTACTGCTAGTTCTTTATAGGATGTCATAAATTTGGAGTTGGTATGCCAACACCCGATTTTTTTTAGTTTTTCGGAGGCGATTTTCCAGGGTGGAGTGAATAAATTGCACAGCATTCTTTTTCTATTATTATATTATTGTAAAATTTGAACTTTGAGCTAACAGTTAGGAACGATTATCCTTATGATAATTCAAGGTTAAAAATACAAGATATGCGAATACTCAACACCTGTCTTACAATCCTTACATAATATCGATGTGAAATAGAAGATCAAATGAGATAAAGTGAGGATTATTAGTGTATCTCTGTTAAACTCCTTAGATGAGCTGTATTTAATCTTTGATGAATGGATAGTGAAGTTTAAAATATTGATGATTATATGATATGACAGCTAAAAATCCAACTGAAGATGACCCCGAAAATATGTTCCTCGATGTCAATCGCTACGAAATTTAAGAGTCAGCCATCTTCCAAGAATATTCCCTAGAAGTGCTTCGAAAGAGTCTCGATGCATACAAAACACTCAATATATATGAACGCACCAGTCTTGCCAAAAACATAGACTCCATTCGCATGCTTTACAGCAAGTAGTCTATGTACTACCAGTTGCTGTAAGTTATAGTAATAGTATTTTGTTTCAGGCTGCAGACAACTAGGATATCCAAAGAGAAATATTGACTTACATCAAAGACTTGTCTCATTCATAGTAAGAGATTAATCTTAGAGAGGAGATCGTGAATCCGCTAATAAAAATAATAACAGGCCCGTCACTTGAAGTACATGGTATTTTAGATAGTTGAAAGAAGTAGGGTGTTTGCTTTTCTAATAAATTTTACCCAAAATGAACGCAGCTGATAGAAAAGATTTGATTGAAATAGCTAATGTATTCGAGAAAAAACAGGATGAAGAGTCCAAAATAGCAGCAATACAGATAATATCTAGGCTCTCTAAAGATTTGAGCCAAGCAGAAGTAAGTGAAGCTTTTGGTAAGTTTTTTAGAGATACCTTTAGTAAGGGAAGTGTTAGGTTAAAAAAATAAATCATACACAACAGTCCACTTTTTGCAATCGGAGTTAGTTAAGAGTATTTCCATTCCCAAATCTTGCAAGAGTTCTATTTAGATAAATGCAAAGAACCAGTTTGGGGGATACGAAAGGCATGTGTATAAGTACTACCAAAATTTGTAAAACTAACAAAAACAAAAAAGTAGACTCTTTCAGCTATGCTAATTAGTTTCACAAAAGATGGAAGCAAAGTTGTTAGGCTTACTGCTTACAAAATGATACCATAGTTTATAGCTCATTATGACTCAACCACAGTATCCAACGCTTTATTTTAACTATTCTGCAGTCTTCCCAAACACTAAATCAACAAAGAAGTTAACAGAGATAATGAAATTGTATAAAAGATAGCTTTCTATTTGCCTGGAATTTTACATGTTTGCGGCACATCGAAATGGCCACAAATAAAGGGAGTAATGGAGAGACTTCTCGATATGAAAAATTAAGTATTCTTGATGTTATAAAGGAAGTCAGATTGCCAATAGCAAGTAGTATACACGAAATCACTCGCATCATAGGATCAGGATTGGCCAGTCAAGTTATGTTTCATGTAGTGGATGCTTTTTTGAAGGATTAGTCTTAACAGTTGAACCTTGCAGTTGTGAAGAGGTTTACTGATTTTATGGGAGTCTTTGACAAGAATACTAGATAAAATTTAATTGACTTCTTTCTGGTCCTGCAGAATGACCCTAAAAAATGGAGAGTTAGATTTTAAATAGCCCGTCAGTTAGGCCTATTAACTTAATACTATTAGGTTGATATAATTTTTCAATACATTTTTCCAATCGGCTTGAAGTTATGTAATGACACTCGCAGTTCAGTAAGAGAATAGGCAGCTTCACATATGCATATAATTGTCGAAAAGATGAAATAAAACTAAGCATTTCAAAGTAGTACAATAGATTCTATCATATGTTTGGGCAACAGTACAGTTTATAGGCAACGGTTAACACTTGCCTATATGATTGGAAACATGTCACGAATAGCAGCCTTTCGTAAAAAAATGACAGAAATGCTCATACAACTCGCAAACGACAAAGTAGTGGGAGTTAGAACTGCGTTAGCTCATTCTTTGGTTAGATGTGATAAAAGCAAAGATTGGAATATGTAATTGTAAAGTGCTGTCAATATCCTTTCCAAGGATTAAGAAGATTGTGTGAGGAATGAACTTACTTTATGATCTCATAGTTTTATATTTCTACTTTTAATCAAGATCAGCCTTCATATATAATCACTGTCTCAGAAGAAGCTTGGATCTCTTACTTCTTTCGTTCATATTCCAAAATTTTTTTGGGAACTATATTTTTCATGAGCGCTTTTAAACATTTTTCAAGTTAACTTAGAGCTGGCCTTTAATGCTAAGCACCAAGACAGCGATGAATGAGTTCCTTGAGAGGAGATGGAAATGCGATATCTTCTAGATTTCTTTTCCTAATTTGATCCAAAAGTTGGCGCTGTTGATGTACTGTTGTATGATTACTAAACAAAAGTGCAATGACCATTCCCAAACTGTATATATCAGTCCGATAATCGTAGTTCTAGGAGTTCGCTTGCTCTGGGGAACTGAATAGCCTTGTGCCCACACTTGAACTATATTTGTCTTAATTATCTTCCAATATAGACTCCACGTAAACTTGCTCAATTGAGGTTTTCCAATGCTTGACTTTCTTTGCCAGTCCGAAATCAATGATCTTGCATCTACCTTTTGTATCGAGCATGATGTTATGTAACTTCATATCACGATGGATGATACGTTTGTTGTGCAGGTAGCTTAGACCACGAACTATTTAAAGCGCCATACGGTAGTTTCGGACTGCATCGTCTTCGTTGGTCCTTCCTTTGCCTTTAGAGATATTTCTCCGGGCTATAAAGTCCTGCAGATTTTCGTGACATAATTCGCTGAGCAGATAAATTTTGATTTCTTTGTAGTCTTTGAGATTAGTGCCATCATTGGGAGGAGTGTTATTGCTCGTATTTTTTGAGCGTTACTATGGTTTAAACTCTATCTTTTTCGAACTTTATGACTAAGTTCTTCCAAATACTATTTCATCCGAATTGTTTGATTCATCAAAAACTACCATCTCAAACTCGGATTAACCAAAAGTTTCTTCTTACTTGAGTTCATTCTTCTCTTGCTAAGAGTATGGTTCAAGTTAGATCCAGCAAGAATGATAGGCGAGGATGTGGGGATGAGACAGAAGAGAGTGCGCCTTGGGCTCGGCTAAAAAACGATACAGCTTCTATTGATTTTCATCTTACGACTTTAAGCTAGGTTTGATTGAGACTATTTTCGCTGCGTAAAGCCGCATGTCCATCCGATGACGAACCTTTCTTACCTAAGAAAAACCCCCAGAGCCTATTTTACCAAGATCCTCAAACTAATGAGAGAACCGCTGCTTAGAAAAACTCTTACGTGCATCTGCGCGATCTTTCTCAAATCAAACCCTAGCATCTATAACTATAATGTTTCTACCTTAACTCATCAGAAACAGCAATATAACAAGGAGCAAACACTGTAAGGTACAAATACCAAATGAAATTGGATAAACTATTAGTTTTGGGAAGATAACACTCCCGGTTGATGAATTGTTACTTTGACATTTTATATTTATTAATTTGAGACAGACTTCTAAGGGATATTTTTTTAGCGGAGTATTGACCACAAAGAAAGAATTTTTTGAAATAGAAATAATTTCTTACTTATTATATCTACTACCGTATCCACTTGCATCTCATAGACATGCTATAGTATTTAAATGATATTAAACGTCTATTTACAAGACAAGGAGAGATAAGATTGAATGTTAAAGTAGATTATTGAAATACATCTTCTCAATCTATGAATTCTTATAGTTTTTGACAAAGAATTATCACAGATTTAAGAATTCATTTTTAAGTGACCTAAATTCTTATTGGATTGAATTTATCCATACATAGTTCTCAATAATGAAGGAATGGAGTAAAACTGAATGGATAAATATTCATCTAAACTCATTTTGAAATGAAAAGAATCATCGAGAAATCAAAAAATTTTAGAAAAAAGGTCATTTGTCACTCACTATCTCCACCAATTATTTAATTGATACATACAAATGATTATTACTAGGTCATGTTTTCTAAATCAACACTTAATTAACTTATAGTTATTTTTTGATATCTTTATCATATTAATAAAAATGTCTAAACAGTTGTCGAAATTTGGTGAGGCCTACGTCTCATATGGAAGTTACCACAACAATCGCGTGTACTGATGATTGTAGTGTAGGAATCAATGGATTCACATCATATGTGTACCCATTCTGACTGTCACTTTCATTGCTGCTCTCAGCTATATCCCTCTGCATTACGAGTTCCAAGGTTTTACTCTCGGCTTCGATACCTTAGCTGTTGTTGTATTCCTCATAGTCTATCTACGATTAAACTTAATCTTGGGAGTAAGTGTTTAACTTATGTAGTTGGTAATGGCTGTAATATTTTTCCTCAGCATTTTGGCCTATAAACATTTATTTGCTTAAATCGGACAAGATCCATCATTTTGGAAATATTTAGTCAAATTTCACTATGCAGCATTAGCTGTACAGTTTGTTGGACATGGAGTGTTTGAAAGTATGAAGATGTTAATTTAGAGCGTAAGCCAGCTATGCTTGATAATTTTGCGGAATCCGTGAGTGCACCTATGTTTGTGTTGTTGGAGATCGGAATGATGTTTGGAATTAAAACAAAAGATATGGACTTTTGGATTGAGGTGATAGAGAAGAGAGTAGCACAATTCAAGGAGAAAAGTAAAGTTAATTGATTGGAAGCTGTTTATTTTGTTTATTTATATTCTGAAACATTAAAAATTTGTATATCCTAATGCATGTTTCATTTTGACCTAACTAAAAGCTGCACTTTGGCACGAATAATTTAGCTTAATAGAACTTTTTGACTCAACTTTTAATTTTAGGCAAAGTTAAAAATATAAAGTATAAATATATTAGACATAAACTATTAAACTTAAATAGATATATACACAAAATAATTAGTTTATAAACTCATTCAAAGCTGTAATTTAATCTAATTGTTAAATTACTAGAAGGGTTAGGATTTTGTGATCATCAGGTATTGTTTCACCAAGGGGTTTCTTTGTGGAAGTCAATTTTGTCTCTCACTTTCCAGCCAAATTTAACAACTTTAGGAGCATCAGAGTATGGGCTGAATGTATAATTGTCTTTGATCAAAATCAGCCCACTTTTGATTTTTGTTCCATTTTTTCCATTACCAAGTCCAACCAGCCTTTTTTGCATCTTCATGCCAAGCTGCAATTTTTTTTTTCCTTCGGGACTTTCAGCCCAAACAA
>Ga0194117_10003874_pt1 | contig 14686 bp, 11 predicted proteins | sample TA2MahsurfametaG_FD_160579 | JGI IMG/M metagenome (GOLD analysis project Ga0194117, IMG submission 160579) | Freshwater microbial communities from Lake Tanganyika, Tanzania - TA2015009 Mahale N1 surface | ecosystem: Environmental > Aquatic > Freshwater > Lake | place: Tanzania: Lake Tanganyika...
TTTTTTCTTTTATTCCTTGTGATAATTTTTATATCCCGTAGGGGTACGGTAGGTTTTATCTTATCTCAGGAGACGACTGAAGTTTTATTTAAGTTTTTATTCCGGTATTTGTGACAGAAAAACAGGATCAGCAACAGTCTGCAACATTTTCTTGCTAAACAGTACCTACTCATTTCCATGTGTAATTTTATCGATGAATTGATTTGTCACTAACAACTTCTAAACCAATTGAGAACAATCCACTGCAGTTGGCTTCTGTTTGATCATCCCAAGAATATAACACATCACGACTGATCCATTTGAATGAGGATGTGTATGAAAATAGGCATCATCGTCAACAATCTACATTCGATTATGCTTGACAGATCCACCAATAGTGACTATTTCAATCAACAAGATAGATAAAAATGCAATATCACGGTTTCTAGCGAGTGTCCCAGGGGGTAATGGGAAGATGCTGGGTCTTGATATGCTGCAATCGCTCACTGCTCTGCTTCTTCTGCTCATCCATCGTCGTCTAGTTGTAATTTATGAATCTAGCTTTCGCAGACATCTGCATCCGACGGTTATTTCTTCTTTTCTACAGGGACATCTATTTCGCTGATAAAAATAAATGTTCTTCTTCCTCTTTCTATCTGCTGCTCATAAATTATATTTTGGATTTGGTATAGCGATTGAGTTGCTATACTTATTTTTTCTACTTCCTGTAAAAGGCTTCACAACTTGTATTTATTGGGTTGGTTTTGATCTATCTCTGAGTCTATACTCTTTTCCGGCGATAGTAAGGACTAAACTACTCTTAATGATCGTCCTTGTCTTGGAAGTAGTGAATATTCTCATCTTTGGTTTACACTCCATTATAAAAATACTGCGCAGTTCTTACGAGCAGTAGATCGGATAGATTCTGCATCTTTTTGGCGATCAATCTCGACTCGTTGATGCTTTTTAGATCTTTATTTTTGTATACAATGTACCCTTTCTTTTCTTTCTGCTTCAATTTCTACTTCATATTGTTGTAAAACTTCTACTCGGTTTTTGTTATTATGTCCATTTGTTACTCCAAATCGTGTTTTTTTGTTGCTTTGGGATTAGTTTTGTATGGTTTGAATCCACCCGATGACCGCATTTAGAACTTCTGCTCTCTCAGTTGAGTGCTCTTGTGCTTTCTGAACTCATTCGACTTCCTTAATACCTTTTTCTGGACAGATAAACTCAGAGAATGTATTGCAAGTGATCTCCTTCTTTGATTTTTTGATGAGTATGAAAGATCCGGTTGCAAATCTGGAGGTCTTTTCTGTATTTTCCACTGATTGAGAGTGAGGGGGAAGTAGTTGGACATATATTTTGGTTAAATTCGACAAACTAAAACAGTTTATTAAATACAATGGTTAATTTTATTTTATCTAGAAGTAATTATTAAGGTTTCAAGGGGTAGCAAAAAAGTTACGTTACCCTCATATTTAAATTGAGAGTGATTACGTATAAATTGATATGGATGATGGAGGGATGCAGTCTCTCGTAGCGTGTTGATAATTCAAGTCGAAAGCTTAATTTAAGTGGTATAACTTTAATCAATTTTAATAAAAATGTCTAATGTTTTATAAAGCTCCATTACGAGTATGATTATTCTGATCGATGTTAATTCAATCACTGTAATATACTCATCTTCCAAAGATATATTTTATAATTATTACTATATGAAAAGTGACGACCCTTACTTCCAAGAAACAGTCATCTATATAGTCTTAATATCTTTCAGTCTGCTAGTGCTCGTTGTCATTGAGGCCTTCGATCGCTTCAAAAAATGGGAAAGGGCACAGAAAAGCATCGATTTCACACCTGTCGACCCAATACGTTTTAGTAGAGCCTCAGCCCTCTCTGAGGACTCCTACCTCAAAGCCATCCGCAAACAAATCGAGAAGACAATCAAGAAGAGTATAGATGAATAATTTAATTGATGATTTTGGCAACCTTATACTTGTAGTATCTCGAGACAAAGTCAGAACTATAATACAAAACTTATATTTTATATTATTAATTGGAATCATTTGTATCTTGTGTGTTCCTTCAAGATACGATCGTCGGAATAATTAAAAATAATTAATAATTAAATTTTGCTATCAGTAATCCTCGAATAGTTTGGTTAGAGGCTCATAGCTGGGATATGATCGAACTAAATCGTCATTTTGACGCTGTTCAATAGCTCTCACGAAGCTATTGTTTTGCCCTGTCTCACTGTTATACACATATGTCAACTCTTCTACATATTTCACTCGCCTATGAGCCTGTTCGAGAGTAGGAATACAGATAGCCACATCGTTGGCTGCACTAAAATACTCTCCATCCTCCCCAAGCAAATCTTTATCTCTTATATTCCTAAACAGTTTGGTATAGAATGCACGTAGATGGCTGGTCACAAAGCGATAACTACGATACTTGTTACCCTCAATAACATTTTAAGGAAGTGGATGAGAATAACCCATCTCTATAGGTTTGCTCAACAAAAAATTAGAATAAACAAACCAGACATCTTGTTTATGAAAGAAAGAACTGAACAATCTTAACACCTGTTTTCCCAGCAACTCATCATCACCGTCAACCACTAGAAACACCTACTCAGGTTTGCAGAATTAGATGGCTGCCCTTCTCAAATTATACATTGCTCTCATATTCTTGGTATTTCTTTAAAGATGGTATCTCTACTTTGGAATTTTGGTTTGATTCGAGAGGAAGGAAGAAATCAGATCACCTGTGTTATCAGTTGAGCCATCGTCAATAATAACAACGTGATAGTTGGAGTAGTTTTGCATAACTATCGAACGTATATTCCTTAGATATCTGTTTTAGGCTGCATTGTTGAAAGTCGGTACAACAACACAGAATGGAGTTTATTAAGAGGTCATATTATAGTTCTGCTGATAGTGATTGATCTCCGAAAGAGAGAGTTAGCTCTTCTAATCAAAATCTTCATTGACTAAAGCTCTCCAAGAATCAGCTCTCTCTACAGCTTTAAGTTTATTTTCAGCCTCTAATATTTACCATTTTTGCAATTAATACAGAATAGAAGTATTGTAGTCCTGAGACTTTTAGGGCTAACTCATCGTGTTTGTTTAAGCAGATCTCTATGGTTTATTTTAGGACTAGGTATTTGCAACAGGAATATTTTGGATTTAATCAACGATTTGGTTTTGAATATTTTAAGGCTTGTAGACATTATTGTGTCTAGTTAGGAAGCTAGTTGTCTGTACTGAGTTCCCTCCCGGGATTGTAATGCTGGATGGGCTCAGCTAGTTGTAGAAATTCCCAAGATTCATAAGATTTACTTGAGGAATAATCTGATTTTAAGAATTCTGTAGATTTCTGAGGGGATTTTATGCAGTTTGGGATATTTAGATGAGAATAACGACTATAAAAATGAAGAAGGTGGGCGATGTCAAATACATTATTTTCCAACTTATCACTAAGATTATAATATTTGTAAGCTACTTTGTTCAAATCATCCCTGCTGAGCCACCAAAAATGGATGAAATAGCAAAAATCCATACATCAGGTAGTAAAGTGTGATTTTTGTGTGATTTGGGAATAATTCATGGCAATTTTAAATTATCATAAGTTTGAATAAATTAATAGTCGATCTACTTAAACCCAATAAGTTTATAAATTAGAATTTTATATTACCAGCAGATACTTAGATAGAAAATGAACCTTCGACTATTGTGGGACTTTAATTAAGCTTTAACAATAATTATTTTGATTATGAATTTAAATTCAGAAGCACAGCTAGTTTCCTTTCCATCTATAATAGGCCTATCATCTATCAACTCACTTCTCCATTGCATTACCACGCTCAAAAAATCAATCGTTGTATTTTTATTGAAAAAAAGAAAAGAATCGATTATTCTTTCTTTATTATCAAAATTTATCACTTAATAAAAAAATTGTTCTTTTTTCTCAATAAAAAGAATATATTTCGATGAAGCTGAAATATATTTTAAATTAGCTTACAAATGCATTAAAACTTTTACAGAAATCATAATTAATTTCTTTAGCATGTCCCATTTCACTCACCTCCTCCTCGCCATCGCACTTCTAACTCACTTTGTTTCTCCTCACCTCACCCAAGCTCCTCCAACCGTCGCACCAACATCGTAGTCAACTAGCAACCAGGGAGGAGCCTTTCAATCTGAGAATCTAGATGAGAGCACGAAGCAAGCACTAAGGGCAAGTTTCTTGAGTCGCAACGATGACCTAAATTCATTTATTTTTGAGGGTAAGGCAGAAAAAATCGAAAATAATGTAAATTAAATAAAATAACTATTTTTTTCTTTTAAAAATATCCAAAAAAATAAAAGAGTAAGATTTTCACCTCTTTAGCTATCCGGATCTGATCTCAACAATGCACTTCAAGAAGAAATCATCATTAAAAATTAGCTCTAAAACGCCATCTACCTAAAAAACTAAATCAAAGTTGAACAAGTCAACAAGGCTATCTCGATGCGCTAGTTGATTCAAAAACCGACCATTGAGTCTTATGTATAAGCTCAAAAATAGTATCTTTACTACGAATAAAAATACCATATCAGTCGATACAACGAGCTACCCATCTGTGTAGTGATTCCAACCTACAATAACGCCAATGGACTCAGGCACATTCGAAATATCAAATCGATTGTTACCCAAAACTACTCTAACTATCACATTGTCGTCTTTGATGATGCCTCAACCGATGGAACTGGTAGTGACATTCGGCAGTTTCTTTTAGATGAGAGTGATCTTCCAGCTGAAAAATATCGAATTATTGTAAACGATAGACAAATGAAGGCTATGTATAATTTGAGAAGAGCTGCAATGTAATTCTGCAAGCCTGAAGAATTGTTCATGATTGTTGATGGTGATGATGAACTTATCGGCAGAAATGTCTTTAAACTCTATAGTGCTCTATTTCAAGCTTAAGATGCATGGTTTGTCTACACTAACTTCCTGCATGGTGAGAGTAATGTCGGTTTTTCAAGACCATATCCTGAACACATTGTTTAGAAGAACAACTACAGATTTTATCCTCTAGTTGCCAGCCATTTGCGAGTGTTTTATACTAAACTATTCCAAAATTTAAAATAGTTTGATTTGCAAGATGAAAGAGGAGAGTACTACAAAGCCGCTAACGATGTGGCTATTTGTGTTCCTATTCTTGAACAGGCGTATAAGAGAGTGAGATATATCGCATAGATTACTTACTACTATAACATCAATACTGGACAGAACAACCATATTTTGAGGAAAAATTAACAAAGAAGTAACGATCGCCGTATCCGTCGTAAAAACAAATACATGCCTCTTGAAACCTTGCTTGCATGATTTCGTTATTTAATATTTTAAGTTATATCCTCAATTTAACAAAAAGTATGTTATCTACATGCATTGATTTCATAACAATATTTGTTAGAGCCTATAGAAGATTATTATAGAGCAAATAGAATTTAATCATTTTAGCCATAATGGAATAATTCAATCATGAAAACCCTATTCTCGGACGCCAGAACACTCTCACTCTCAAACTTGATCAAAAAATAAGTACAACCTCAGCAGCCAAAACCGCAGTCTCTTCAGTTCAATCTATAGATTGGAGCGATACTCATATACAAAAAGAATGCCCATAACCAAGAGTTTTTCTAAAGGCGATTAAATAGAAAGTGAACTATTTATATCAAGACAGCGAGAAACAATAAAAAAGTGGTTTTGATAAAGTATTAGCTTTGCTAAGAGAGTAAAGACAGACAATGGCAAGGAAAAGATAATAAAAAAGATGTTGCCTGCCATCGATGTGGAAAACATTCGGCAACTTAATGGTTTTATAGAAATAAAAGTTTGAGTCAGATTACCTAAGTTAGACAAATAACAGAGTCAAATAGGAATTGTATAACGAACTATTGAGCAAAAATAGTTTCAATATTAAATCGTGCAAAGGTTTTTCTAAAAGAATAGAGCAGAAGTCATCGCAAAATAAACTCAAATCTCTTGATGTATCGATCAATGTAGAAAAAAACTCACCTACTCATTAGAAAATAGATAAAAATTAGCAAATTTTCAAAGATGTTAGTAATCATAAAAATAAATGTACCAATAAAAATTCATAAAGAAACTTAAGAAATTAAAGTTTGAAAGCTATTTACAAGACCTGTACACTCAAAATCAGATCAAAACCTAAGCCTTACAGCCTCATCAGCAATCGAAATGAACAAGACTTTGAAAACTATGAAATAAAAGCCAAGGTAGAATCATCTTTTAAGTCGATGAAAAAGAACGAGAACCTCGGCAAAAATATTTTAAGTAATATCGTCTTTGATCCTAACAATGTCCTTTATACATAAAAGAGGAAATATTACTTAAAATCCCTCTAAAGAAGACAGCACCTGCGTCAAGACAGGCAAGATCAAAGTGCAAAAGTACTACTTAGGGTAGGTGGAATTAGATTTCAACTTAAAAATGTAAGTCGCTTCAAAACTCTATAAGCTTGAGTCTTTTGATATATAGATAATTTTAACTTTACAAGATTTATTTGACTGATCGAACTTCATTCACAAAAGTTTAATAAATGCTCAGTTTAATATCTATAAGTTTATAAAAAACAACCCGTTTATTGTCCCAATATAACTCATAACAATCAAAACTGTCATCTTAATTTAGTTTGTCTATTGAGATCTATCTTTTGTTATTCGGGTTATTTCATTTCTTGGTTTGATGCTTAGATCTGCATGCCAATCTTAAGGTGAAATGTAAATATCTTGTATCGATTAGCAACAAAGTACTTATAAATAAATTAGGTTATAACATGAGTCTGTTAGACCAACTCGCTTTCTACTCCTGCAAATTCGATAGTCTGTTCCCAGAACTCACAAATTATCTCCCTAACCACACAAAAAATACAAAGGCAAACTAAATTAACTACCAGACACCTTTAAATATGTCAGAGAAAAGTGAAAAATCTTTTACTACCGATTTTAGTTCGACAACATCAATCTTTATTCTCGAGTAATAACAAGCAAAGCTTACAAATACAAAAGAGGATATGGTTTGGATATAAAAATGCAGTCGATTGAGTTGGATAGGGAGCATGATAGAGAAGAAAGTTATCAAACTAAAGTATGTGTTCTTCATTTATCTAACCAATTTAAAAGGAAAAAAATCATTTTAAAGTTAGAAGCGGAGCATTTAAAAGTTGAGCTGCCTTTTTTCGCCCAAAACTATAAATTCAAGAGATGATAAGAAAGTTTAAAAGAAAGAAAACATGTAGTTTATAGTAAATGAGATCAATGAAGCCAATTTCATGAGTTCTAACAAGAAGCCAACTCGAAATTAATTGAGAAGAGAAATTAGATAAGCCAAAAATATCATAATAAAATAATTAAAAGCTTTACCATAAACACCTAAATAACAAATGCCACTCATTTCTCATAACTCATTTTAAGCCTAAGTATTCTCTTTTGAAAATGCCCCTCAGAGTTCTGTCCAGATGAAATAAGTTGAAAATCCAGATTTAAGTATAGATATTATAACTCAGGTGATTTCGTTCATATTTTCATCAAAGATGAAATACAAAAGATAGGAAATAAAACGCAGCTATCATTAAATTCCGACCATTTATCTCATATATCATAGAGTGACCTTCAAAAATAGTTGAGAAATTCGCATCTTAAAAGATTTTAAGAATTATAGTTCACTGCCTTGCCACTAAGTTCCTAATCAAAAAGAAGATTATCACATACTACTATTGTTTCAGGCATATTTTCATAGAGCGTGTGGATGGGTAGTTAGGAGCAAAGATAAAAAATGCTTGTAGAAAGAAAAAGTAGTCTCAAAGAGGATATATTATAACAGATCAAAGGTAAGGAAAGTATATTGGTAAATAATGAAAAATAGTTTACATAATTATAGTCTAGTTAGTATGAAGGCCAAAGAAAGGAAAAGTCAATAATGCTAATTAATGAAAGCAAGATCAGCCAATAACATAACAAAGATTTAGATTTGTACATTTAGTTTAAACGTAATATCGAAAGAAGGAGGTAATCAACTTTAAAATAAATCTAGAACAGCCAACAAATTATTGCAAAACTTATTAAATCATTCAAAGTCAGCAAAAAGCCATAATCAGCAAAAAAATATCAAATCCAAAAAAGCAAAGACAAAAGTTATTCATCAATCAAAAAAATGACAAGTTCTAAGAGCAAATCTACCTCCAAAAATAGGATAGCCATGAAAGGCAACCCCTCAGATTTTTCATCCAATGCCATCAAAGACATCTTCAGTGAAAGATATTGTGATCTTTACTAACAGTAGACTTCCACGAAGACGATTTAGGTCTTTTGTAACTATGTAAAGTAAAAACAGAAAATGGATTAAAAAAGACAGTCGCCTCACAAAACTAACAATAGCTCCATCGCTCCAAAGAAATAAAAGAAAGATAGTAAAAAAGTGGACGGTTTGTTGTAAAGCTGTAAAAATGTGAGCAAGAAGTAGCCCAGAATCAAGTTAAAAGTAGAACTATTCTTAAAATCAGTTAAATAGAAGTAATAGTTGAAGAACAAAACAAAAAAGAATCGCAAAAATTGATTTATTTTTTTTGGAAACAGTCATATTTATGTTAAAAATAATTTAAACATTTACTTTTATCAGGCACTACAAAACTTAACAGCTCTTTCCACCCTGTGATAACCCACATTTAAAAACAATAAAAGTTTGATTTTAGAGCTTAACTAGCGAAGTTTTTAGACATAAAATTGAATGGTAAAATATTAAGACTCATTTGAGTTAGTTTGTATACAAAATAATAAAAGTCAAACTTTAATGCAAAACGAAACAGTTTTCTCTGGATCTCATTAAGTTTAAAAAATATCCCATATTCATACTCCGCATACCATTATAAAAAAAAAAGGAACTAAAAACTCACTATTCAGTAAGCCCATCCCAAAAATATTTAGTCAACAACATATGTCCTCTTTACATCAAACAATGCCTTCTACTATCAAATGTTAAAAATTAGTTTTTCTCTACAATTTCAACGATAATTACTCAAGTTTTGAGGCCCAAAAAAACATAAATAAGAACAAATAGGAATCAGCATTAACTTTTGATAATAAAGTTGTAACGTCTTCTAATAAAACCTTTATAAATATGTTAAAATACGATCGAACTAATTCAGCAAAGAAAAAGTAATACAGATGCTTCCCTATCAATAGCCAATAAACAAGCTAGAGCAAAGAGAAGCTTATTTTTGATAAAAATTAATACACTTGTAAACTTAATTAACTTCCTCTCAAAGTGACAAGTTCTTAAGTCCTTTCTACTTGTTCAGCATCTCGTCATAGTAACGTCCTAAACAGAATTTAGAGCTCTTTCAAACCAAAAAAACATCTCTAGGATGCCAAATCAATCGTTTCACAAGTAGTTTCATCTTAATCCATGTAGTTAAGCATAGATTAATCTCAAGTGTTAGAAAGAAAACTTGACATTTTTGATTTCGTGACACCGATCTAGTAAAGCAGATGCTGCAACATGTATAAGGCGGTCGATAAAAGATTTAATTCTCTCATAAATTTTAAGATTTTTACAGGAGATAAACTCGATTGTTACTTTAGATAAGTAAAGATCATGTAAATGTTTCAATAATTGTAACCAAATATGTTCATAAGAGCGAAATAAACACTAGTATAGAAACTAGACTCTCAGGACAATATCATAGTTCTATTTTAGCCATTTAATACAACTTTATCAGAATTCATCAGTAAAATCGATAATCCATATTTACGAAACAAGGTTTTGGAACTCATTAACTTGTAATTAACTTCTACAATAAAAAATTTGGTTTAGAAAGGTATTCATCTCAATCAAAATTTTTAATTGGAGGATTTCGTCGAATCTGAAGGAGCCTGGAAAATAAGATGTCTATGCAAATTCAAATTAGTAAATGCAGCTTAACAAAAGAAAGTTAACATGGCGCAGGAACTTCCTTTTCTTTAGCTCAAGTGAAGGATTACAAGCCTCAAATAGAATGTTAATACCTGATATTTATTAAAAGACTTATCTTGTTCCAGTAATAATATTTGTATATGAACAAAAACATCTTTTGGATGCCCAATTTCTTCTCACCTTTATAAAACTACCACACTCCTCACTATTGTCACGAACTCGCGACTATCACTCAACATTACCACTGTCTGCAGCAGAAACATTAAGAGTTAAAACAATAGTACACAACTCTGAAGAACAACTATTCCAAGCTTCTTGAAGTACAAACCACTTTTATTTAGAAAAGTACTAAGAAAAGAAGGATCAATCGCAGACCAGATCTTGAAATTGTACGCTCGCATTCTTGTCCATTCTAATAATGTAAAAAAGAATATGCATCTGGTCAGGCGCTCAACCTGCATCTCCAACAAAAACATCGTGCAGGGACCAGAAAGCAGAGAGAAAATTTTGCAGTAAAGAATTAAATAAGTAGAAAAAAGTGATAAAATGTGAAGTAGAAGGAAAATAGCCTCCCAAAGGACAGATAAATTTACCTCCTGGATATCTCGCAAAGAACAGAGTCCGTTTACTACTTATGCTCACGGAATGCAAGTCAGAGGAATGGGGAATCAAGTAATAAAATTCATCTTGATGCACCTAGCACATGTTATTAATTACTTTGAATTAAATAATATCATTATTGGTGCTTATTAGGAATCAATAAATCTTGAAAGTGATAATATATGTAAATGATAAAAATATCCTTTAGCTTTTAACAATAATCCCAAGTTTTACTTATAAACGGAGCCCATTTGTAAATAAAGACTAATTTGAAAATAAATAGCATAATCATTGCCTAATAATGCTACTTGCAGAAATAACTCCGTTTTCAATTGTACCAACGAAGGTAATAACGTCACTAGGAGCAATAGTCATAGTTTTATCTGTGCAATCACCCCAAGTCAAAATGTGCCCTGAATTAAGCCTTGCACCTGACGCAATCAAAGTTGAAACTGCAACAGTTCCCGAAATTGTGGGATAAACTTTCTGGTTGCATCCTGAAAAGATATAAGTTGACTCACCCTTAAGGATGTCGATCGATGCAGCACCCTGAGCATAGGCAATAGCAGTAGCTTTGTCTGAGGCAGCCTTTGCAGCTTGAGCAACATATAAATTGTTGAGGGCCTGATTAAGATTGAAGTTAGCAATACCCAACTCGGTTTTGCCTTGATTACCTTGACTTCTCAATTCAGCAACCTCTTTGTTGGCATCTTCAAGAGCATGTTGAGCAGCATTTAGAGCGGCATCAGCAACATTAAGATTGGTTTGGGCATCATCATTCGATTGAGTGGCAAGTCCAACGTTGTTTTTGGCGTTACTCACTTGTTGATTTACTTCTTGAAGTTTTGTATTGGCAACATCAAGAGCAGCCTTAGCAGATTGAACGTTATTCCAGGCAATATTGTTGGCATTTTGAGCATCTTTGAATGAAGCCAAAGCGTTAGTGTAATCAGTTTGTGCTTGAGAAAGCTCGTTTTGAGCTTTGATGAAGACAGCGTTGGCAGCAGCAAAAGCAGCTGAGGCAGCATCAAATACAGCTTGAGCAGCAACCAGATTTTCTTTAGCAGTCTTCAAGTTCTGGACTGCATTGTCATAGGCAGTTTGAGCGATAACAACAATATTTTTGGCTGTGTTAAGGTTGGCTTGAGCTACATGAGCAACATCAACTGATTGATCATAGAGTGATTGAGCAGCAGCGACAGTGTTCCCAGCAGCATGTTCTTGTTTATTTGCCAAGTTAAGAGCAAGTTGGCTCTTAGCTCTAGCTACTTGGCTTACTTGTGTGGCATCTTTAGCAGCACTAACAACTTTAGCAGCGCTTGTAACAGCTATGTCAGCAGCAATTTGTTGACTTTCGACTTGGCTAAGATCGTAAACAACTGGAACACTTCTATCAGGAACCGAAATGATATTGTTTGCTGAATACAGAATATCTTACTTTTGATGAGAGTTCCTGGTTGTACGTTCAAAGTATAGAAACTTTGGGCAGTTTTACCTTTAGCATCACCACAAGAAGCTGAGAAACTGTAGCTTCCATCTTTGGTTACAGAACCTGAAATAAGACCATTACTATCTCCAGTGAGTCCGGCAGGTAGATTTTTGTAGTTCCAGGTGATAGGAGCTACACCATTTGTACCATTGAGTTGGACCGAAATCTTATCTCCACTTCTATATATCCATGTATCAGCTGCAGCTTTAATGATTAGATTAACAACTAGTTGAGCCTGAGCATTTGAAGCAACTGTGTTTGGACTATTGGCGATGCTAATAACGACTTTTTATGAGTTTGTGATAGTTCCATCAGTGTAAGTGATGGTAAATCTGAAAGTTCCAGTAAGATCTGGAGTACCTGAGACAACTCCCGTAGACTCACCTTTTAAGAATGAAGGTAAGTTAGTGAAGGTAAAAGTTGGGAAGCTGATGCCTCTAACTCTGAACCTAACTTAGTAGTATTGTTGGTAGAATCCTGTAGGAGGATAAGCTGGTGAGAGGAAGTAGTCTTGCGACTGAGCGAGTTGTATGTTTGCTAGGATTAGCAACAGAATCGTGAGAGATTTGAACATTTTTATTATAGACTGTTTGTAATATTAATACAATTAAACTAATTCAGCGCGCATTAAAATTTATTCCTATCGGCCTGATAATAAATAAAATTACTGCTTTTAGACTTTTATTCCTTTTTTAACTAAGGGCAAAAAACAAAGATCTCTATACCCAAAACCATTTTTTATTAAAATCATCCTCCTCTACAATAGTTGAAGTTATTAGTTTGTCTCTCGCAGAATAAATAGCCGAGCCAAACATCTTCATTCCACCCGAATGATTCGCAACGATTGTTCCAAAGTAAATCGATTAGAGGAAAGAATGGATAAGCAAAAAAAGAAATATGGTTGTTTCTTTTTCAATAAGAAACTGCTAAACTCAATGGTTTCAAAGCTAAAAAAGACATGCTAATTGATTTTGTAGTTGGTTTTACGCAATTTGAATTTATGTTTTTATTTGCAGTTAAAGTTATAACATCGGATGCAAATTTAAAAATGGGCGACTATGGTGGAATAACTATCAAGGCTTAAAATAGGGATACAAAATAGGTAGTAGTATTGCTACCTATCGTCAATCTTAGTACACATCTCAGTCCCCATCTATTTTTCGTTGCCATAAAAAACGTAGTTGTACTTCTCTGCATCTTCCTCCTTCAAACAATTTAGCTAACTTTCCTTCGGCTTCCGGATGTCTCTTTAATTCTCTTTTTATTTTCCGATTGGCTCTTCGATCTTTTCGCTTTATATTTCTTAGCTAAGTTCTTACTAATTCTTATTCTCTATTTGGGATGGCAGTTAAGCCGATTCTTTTGCGAGATTTTTCTTCAATTGGTTTCTTAAAGAGTTCAATATTTTTTAGTCTATATCTTTACTAACATGTTATTTATTTTTCTACTTTTTGCAAAACTCCCTCACTAACTTTTTGAAATGATTTTTGATACTGTGCTAAGATCGTGAGTTTCTGAGCTCTCGCGACACATGCGCCCATTTTCTACCCTCTCTAGCTATGATCTCCATCATGCTTATCGATTCTCTCAAGGTCCACTTCCCCTTTTCTAGGTTAGGATTCAGATAGCTTATCCATTTTTACCTGTAATGTTCAAAAGGTCTAAAAAATTCTCCCTTTGAAAGCTTAAACATGAGAAATGCAATAGTTTTCCACTCAGTGGCTTTGTAATACCTACATAAGATAAAAAAGTAATTTATAATTTAAGTAAACAGCTGAGTTTCTTGTTAACTCCAGGGTACGTCGTGTCTGATTTTCATTGCAGAGAAGCACCTTATTTCGTATTCGATGCGATTAAGTTCTTCCTTTTTGAAGATATGCTGGATATTAATGAGTTCTTGTTCATTCTAGATGATAAAAAGTATACGAACCTATTGAGAAGTTTTCGTTTTGATTGGTAGTATAGCATCAATACCCAAGTGAACAGCTTCAATTCACTATTACCAAAAATCCCCGGTGTGCTTTTACTTGGTTACAAGAGAAATACTTTTTGCTTTTGTAACGAAGGTTAATTCTTTCGCCAATATGACTCAGCATGTCATATTCGTGAAGGTTAATCTAGCAGCAAAGAGTATAATTTTAATTGAATGTTTAGATGATATTTTAAGGGGTCCCACCAGTGCTGCCTCTGTGATAACTGATTGTAAGGCTTTGATATTTATGATATTCATCGTAAGTAAAAAGCTAAAAATATTATATAAGAGCCGAGGCTTAATCTCACGACGAAACACCAATCGATTTTTTCTTTGTGAATGAAATTAACAGACGTTTTTAGAGCAAGTATAACATTTTATTATTTACTATAATTACTAATATTACTAAAGTTATACTTAAAACAAATTTATAATCCAAAATTAACAAACATTAATTTTGACTACTCACCACGCCAGGAGACTCCATTCTGTGAGTAACTTAATTATTTATCAAATAAGTTAGCAATCTTTAGTAATCATAGAACACTAGTTTTTGATATATTTGTTTAGAATATAACTGTGATAATAAATACTGACCTTGATCATTTTTATTATTTTACAAATAAAAAACATACTTAATTTGCATATTTGGACTCCATAAT
>Ga0194117_10003883_pt1 | contig 14674 bp, 9 predicted proteins | sample TA2MahsurfametaG_FD_160579 | JGI IMG/M metagenome (GOLD analysis project Ga0194117, IMG submission 160579) | Freshwater microbial communities from Lake Tanganyika, Tanzania - TA2015009 Mahale N1 surface | ecosystem: Environmental > Aquatic > Freshwater > Lake | place: Tanzania: Lake Tanganyika...
ATCAAGTGATGGTGCTGGATGGCTTGATGAAAATGATGAACGGAATATGTCTCGAGCTAAAAATAACAAATTAGTGTGGAAAATAATCGAATAGGACTCCCCATTCAAGAGAACCAAGAAATAGTGATTCTATAACTCAATAAAGAATAATAGAAAATTGTATAAATATCTAATTGTCTCAATCCAGCTATATTTAATTATTGATCACTGTAATAAACCATAATGCGAATAGCTGAGCGAGTATCATCTGTTGCTCTTGAGTCCTCAATAGGTCTATTATATGATAGAAAACATTTCAATTAGTTTGATCAAAGAAAAGAACCATCGACATCAATGGATATAAGACAATATCGAAAGTCATTTTTGTCACTGCTCATCACTTTTTCAAACTAAACCAGCAATATAATATCGTGGGGATAAATGGATATTATTTATTGGTGATCTTTTGAATAATATTCTATACTCGTAATTATAATTAATGAAAAATATTAGACTTTCATAGTGATGTTTCCCAGCCATTTATCTCAAAGTAGTCATCGTTGTAATTGTTACTCAATTCATTCAAAGTTTACAATCTCCCCGTAACTTGGTCGTTTTCGATAGTCCTCATCGGAGTACGCATACCTTTTTTATAGTAATAAGTTTCTAGAGTCTTCATCTTTTTTGATTTTTCAATGGGGATAAGTTTTTTTGTTTCAAAGTTGTTTTCGTTTTCTGAGTAGATAGCTTTGTCGACTGTCTTGGTTATTTTGCGTTTGTTTTCCCATAGTTTTTAGACCATCTCTGATTTTTCTTTGATGAAAATTTTGCAGTATTTTTCAAGCCCTCGTGATTGTGATATTTTGTTTTTTCTGACTTATTTTTTCAATTAAACGGATTAAACTTGAGCCTTGAAATCAAAAAAATCATCATTTGATTTCATTAAGAATGTAGCTGAAGGACTTATTAGCTTTTTATTGAAGTCATTTGAAAGAATTAGTTATTGCTCAATCTATATCACACTTGTCTAACCGCTTTAAAAACTTACGTTTGCTTTAGGCACTTAAGTTTTTACTCGCATTTTAGACTTCCCATTTGAAAAACTGCTAACCGCTATCATGGAGGCATTATTGATGGAAGCAGAAATATAGCTAGATTGGCTTCTGATAGCTGAAGATTTAAATATTTTTTGTTTCCTCATCAAACTGTTCACTCTCTTTTGCTTAGTGGGCCTCTATGTTGTTTGGTGGATCTGCTTAAATTAGCTATTCTTTTGGCGTCTGAAAAATTTGTTAGAATATTATTTGATGGGGACAATTTTCCTGAACAGGCTATTATCCTTGTTGGTGCATTCTGGACCGTAGCTTAACTATTGTAAAGTTTTCGCTTTCTCAAGTTTCGCTGTAATGTCTGTTGTGAATTAGAGGGTATTGTTGGGCATTGGTAGAAATAAAAGTTTATTTAATTTAATCTATGTATACTTAAAATTATTTGTTATATAAAATCCACCTATCATCTATGGTTTGTAGTTTTCACATCCAATTTGATTTAACACAGATAGAACGAATAATCAGCAATAATATAAAATAATATTTTATAACTGAGCATAAAACAGTCTTTTTTATTTGAATATAGAAGACTAAAGTGTTTTGTATGTTTCTTCAGCAATTAACAGATTGACTCAAAAAACCCATCTTTTATGAATATAAAAATAGAAGAGGAAAAAACTACCATTGATATAATTGAGGCTATTTATATTGAACTTCTTCTTGTTAACTTTTACCACTCTTGCTTCTTACAAGCGAATTCCGATTGTTGATTAGTACATTTTCAAGTTTATAAAGCTACATCTTAATTACTATCTGCATGTATGAACAGAATTATTTATATTTGTTATGATGAAAATATTTATGATTCGAAAGTATATTTTATTTTAAATAATAATTTAGGTACCAATCATTCTATCTGGTAGTTATTTATTTTTTACAACAGGATTCTATTTTATTGAGTAAGTAATAAGCTTAATATATTCTTCGATAAGTTTCATTTATAACTAAAACTTTTATTATTTCAAATCTCAATCATTTTCGGTGCATGAATTTTATACTACATATTTATTAAATTTATGCGTAGACGATTCTATAGTATAAATTCATTTACGAAGCGATTTTCTTTGTTGAAGCCTAGCTTTATATGCAGATTAAAATATAATGTATTTTAATGAAATTATCAGGATAAATAGTTTTCGGTGATTCCGTAATTCCATCCTCACAAATCTTCCTTCTCCGCAAAAATGTTTTCGCTATCATTAATCATAAACCCGTTGCTCCAGGACATGTATTGGTCTGCGCGCGAAGATAAGCAGCCAAACTTCAAGAACTAACATAGATTGAAACTATCGACTTATTTATGACTGCACACGAGGTCTGTCGAAAGTTACAACAAATCTATAAAATATAATACCAAATCTTCTGCCAAAATGGGAAGTAAGCTGGGCAAAACACCAATCACGTACATTTACACCTTGTTCCCGTCCGGAAGTCATCAGATTCAGTTCTATAGAGAAAAGAGGACACAATACGGAATGAGTAAGATATGTCAAGATAGGCTGATCGTTACCGAAGCTGTTTTTAACAAGGATCGAATAATTGATTTGTGTATCATTGCTCACATTATTTGTTTTTTAAATTTTGACGAATATGTTTCAAAATCCTAAAACCACCAAGCAGCCGACATTTTCTAATAATAACAAAAGTCCTGAAGACTCAGCTGAAGTCAAAAGACTCAAAGTATAGATTTTCTATAGGTTACTATGAAGTAATTTAGTTATCATTTGGGTTCAATTTATCGCCAACTAAAAGTTGTACCATTCTAAGTTTAAGCCAAAAAAATGACATCTCTGCAAAACGTGGAAGCAAAGTCTTTAGAGGATTGCATAAATACTCTGTACAAGTACGCGATTTTGAACAGTAAGTATCGTCATCGATAAAAAGTTCGCTTTGAGAGAACGCCTTTGTTGAAGTTTCTAAAATGTACTTTTAATACTCTGAAGATGATTTTTCTCGAATACGCGAACTATCAAAGCAGAAACAATTTGCATTGAAATATTAGGATTTACATGATTAAGATTAGTCAGACGAAGATGAATAGAAGAAAAAGTCAAAAAAATTTGAGCTTGAACCAGGTTTTAACTAAAGTAGTATCGAAACCTACAAAAAAAAGAATAATATCAAAGGAAAGGTTTTTATTATTTTGGGATATTAAGATTTAAAGCAAGTACTTATAGACGACTATAACTGGGAGGAAAATACAGATCTTATGTCTAAAAATTATGACTTGAAGTTCGTAAGCAAGAAGAAACACATCGACTATGTGAATCTATTGAACTCGCAGTATATCAACCATTTCCAATAAAATAAGTCTATCACAGCCAAATTCGGTCTATGCAGAAATATCAGAAACCTTTCATCTGTTTGTAAAAATCCGAATGTCTTTTTCCCACGGTGTTACGATATCAATGATGTGACTGAGTTGTAGGATTTTTATGAAGACTTCAAAATGACGAAAGTAAAGTGCATATTGTTGTAATTTATAAAAGAAGAGAAAGGTTTGTCAAAGTCAAATTTGAAGATAGTTAATTTATGTATTTAGCTATTGCAGAGATAGCTTCTCTCGATAGACGCAAAGATACAGATGTTTAAAAAAGGCAAGTTGGTTGGTATCACTCTCGAAGAATGGAATATTATAAATCAATTCAAATGTTAGTAGATAAGCCAAGAATTATAGCAAATATTTGATTAATAATTAAGAAACCGAGCCTTTAAAATCTATTAATCACTTAAAGTTGTTGATCCTCAGCTATCACTCAATAGCTAAAATGTGTGGATTGTTAAACCTGCTAGCCTTTCCAGAGGTAGAGGCATCAAAACATTCAACAATCTTAATTAAATATTTGACTACATCATCGGCTGCTAAATTTCTTGGGTTGTACAAAAGTATATAGAGAGGCCTTTGATTGTTCGTAGAAAGAAATTTGATATACGGCAGTGGGTTCTATGGACAGATTTTAAACCCTTGCGAGCTTGGCTTTTCTAAGAAGCATATATTCGATTTTGCGCTGAGATTTATACTCCATAAAACTTAAAAAATAGAAAAATACATCTTACAAATAACTCAGTAACAAAAGGAATCAACAGTTAGAATGATGGCATAGAAGGGAATATGATGGATGAGCAACAGTTCTCAGTTTAACTCTAAAAGATGTTCGGAAAAAACATTTATAGGGAAGTCATAAAACCACAAATGAAAAAAATAGTTTATTAATCTCTAGAGAGCGTTTTACAGAATTTACAGTACCGCAAAAACAGTTTTGAAATATTAGGCTACGATTTCATGATTGATGAAGATTTTAAAGTTTGGCTCATTTAAGTTAATTCTTCTCCCACAATGGAGTATTCAACTGCAGTGACAACCAAATTAGTCAAAAGAGCTATGCACGATTTGGGAGGAGTTATTTAGCATTACATTATGAGAGGAAAGCAATATAATAACAAATGCTAAAATAAAGAGTATGGGGGCTGGCAACTGATAAATAATTGAATGATTTTAGAGGAGTATATTATTAATAAATGATAAAGTAATTTTTTGTACTAAATTAAATATTCAAGTATTCAAACAATCGAATAGATTGCAAATTCATAGATTCCCACTGTTTTTTAATTTTTCTCACCTATTAGATATTTCACGTCTTTCAATTTACAATCAAATAAACCTTTTCCGCTGCCTAAACGACTACTCACTGTCGATTCTACGTGGTTTATTTTTAGTTCATCTTTTCCGAAGATAACTTCGTTTCCATTCAATTTGAATAACTACTGCTGTTTTTTGCCTTATATTAATGGGAATGCTTCCTGTTTACTCAAGCTAATCAAAATTCCTCGATGTCTTTAGTTCTCTTTGTAGTGATCTTGTCTTTTGAACCCTCCGACTACAATCCCATTAACAAGCTGGACAAGCAAAAAAATATTTTTGTCTTTGAAGTCATTTTGATTTAGAGTGAAATCTTCCATTTAATATGAATAATATAATTTTTCTGCATTTCTAATTTTAAATTTGCACTCTTCCCACAATACTTTCTTCAAGAAATTCAAATTTTTGGCATTTTTAATCGCAAACATAGTTTTCATCAACTTACAATCATTCTCATCCACAATTTAAGTTGCTCTTTCTAAAATCTAGCTGCTCTAAAACTCATTTAATATTTATTCATTCCCTCTTTGCCTCATCTCTTCATAATTTTATCTGTTTTGATAATCTTAAATTATAGAAGAAGTATCTTTTATTTCAAACTTTAATACATTTTTCTAAGGCACTTTTTGAAATTCTTTATTTTAGATGACTTCAACAGTATCTAAATAGTTCAATTTTTTTGGTTTTTCTGAGGAAACTTCTTATTTTATGTCATTATCTTTATAGGTGGGCTAATTTGAATATTTTTTAGGAGGCATTTAAGTATGGGTAAATCTCTGTTTGATTGAATCCTTTGTAGCTTCGAATGAAAAAGCTATCTATTCTTAAATATTAGTAGTTTTTTTGAAATTTATAACTAGAGGTTACTACTTTTTTTTGAATTTTGTCTATTCTGAAGTTGATTCTTGGAATTTTCTTTCTTATCCCTTGTCTTTTGTTGAGGAAATCAATGACATTTCCTTTTTTAAAGAATTTATAAATTTTTTGATATTGATAATCCAGTCATTGATTTCGTTCCTCTTCATCAGTCTCTAAATATTACCTAGACATTTCTCAAAATCTTGCTGAGAATAGATATCCCGCACACATTGGGTGGATGACTCTAGGCATTTGATTGCAAATACAAATTGATCAACCATTTAAAGAGCAGATCGTAATCTAAGACAGACACTCATTATAATTTTTTCAAGAGTTCTGATTTCATCAGACTGGGGACTACTTTGACAAAAATCAGAAAGATTTTGGTGTAAGTTTTCGAAGTTATTTGACATCATTATGTTTTTTAGGTTGTGTAAGACTTTCTTAACTTTTTTTGAACGTTTTAAATCTCTGCTTATAGAGTTTTCTTAGATATCTTCCTTAATCATGGATATAGTTGAAGAGTGAAATTATAATTTATGATATTATGCAGATAAAAATAAATTATCATTTTTTTAACTCCTGTTTTAAAAAGTTAATAATCTTACGAGATTCTTTAAGCTTTATAAATCATCATACAAGATTTCCAGTTGCAAAGATATTCTGAGGATCAACTGTTTGCTTGATTCCCTTTATCATTGCCACTCCTGTTTACCCAATACTTCTATTCAAAAATTTCTTTCTCAATTTTCCAACACCGTGATGATGGGAAATGCTTCCACCGTGCTTCAAAATTTCGTCCCTGGCTGCATCTTCAATCTAACTATAGGTTGCTAGAGGATCCTTAAGTCCCTGGGTCTGGAAACCAAAGTAGACATAAATGACTGCTCCTGTGTCGTAGATCTAAATAGATAAGAACTTACTTGAGTTACACGTGAAGAAAGGAAAGGCTATTTCTTGATGCCGTGTTTTTTACATTAGTTAGCTATTCTTTTGTTTACTGCAATACATAATTTAGACACATCTTTCCATGGCACTGAAGTCTCAAAAGATTCGGCTATGAAATTATACTTGAAGCCGAAATCTCTGATATATCCAATCATGAAAGTCAAAAAGTATCCTCTTTCTCCGTTTTCTGGGCCTGCTTTAAATCCTTTATGTTTTTTAGTGAGAGCGTTGATAACTTTGATTTGCATATCAACCTCGTTTGCTGAACCTTCGAAGAGAATAGTTGCTAATACCATTTTGTTAGGATCAAATCCCATAATTTAAGTAATGAAGTATTTTTTGGCAGCATTGACAAATTAGTGAATTTTGCTATTTTATTCAGTTTTGAGTGCCATGCCAAAAACAAACTGTTTATTATCCATCAACCTCAAACTAGCGGGCCATATTTTACTTTGAGAAACTGTATAGTAAAAATTTTACCATCATACATAAACTTGATTCCCTCTTCGAAGTCGTGGAATAGAATTGATTAATATACCTTCTTCTAAGGCATAGGTCTAACCTTAATAATGCATTCTGTGATGATGCCAAAGTTTCCTTCATGTCCCAAGATAAACTCATGGATGTCTGGTCCTGAACTGATTCTTGGACAGTTCTGTTCTTTCTGAATTGTTCCGATTGGTGTAGCGATTTTGATGCTGATAATAATATCATCAATGTTACCATATCTATTCTTCTTCATACCTGAAGCTCTGGTGCTAACCCAGCCTCCTAAGGAACTGAACTCTACTGAATCTGGTTCATGTCCGCACATCACTCCAAATTTAGATAGCTCCTTCTCCATATCTTTTCCGATTATGCCTGCTTCAATACAAGCCATCATATTGTTTTTATCCACCCATTTTATTTTGTTCATTCTGGTAGTGTCTACAGAAACAATTGCTCTTTTTTAGTTAGGATCAAGGTAAAGTGATTCAGTTACGTTTGTGCCACCTCCGAAAGGAATAAGCACTACATTGTGCTTTTTAGCACACTCAATAAGGTACTCCGCCTGTTCATGACAAGTTATGTATACAACGTAATCAGCTGTTCTTTAAAGTTTTGCTGTTCTGAGGAAGTACAACTCCTTTAGAGAATGTCCATGTGAATGGAAAATACGTGTAGATTTGTTAGTATTAATCTAATCAACTCTTCCCTTTATGGCTTCAATGAATGCAACATTTTAAACTGGAGGGTCTATTGGTACTTCTCGCTGCGACTAAACAACATTATTGACATCATTAACATCAACGCCTAATACAGACTCAGCCCATTCTCTAAACTTAGGCATTTTTTGACCAGAAAATTGATAGCGACTACCGGTAATACTAACGACTCCGTCATCGCCGAGAGAGAATTCTGTGTCTTTGAAGCCCCACCCGTTATGTTTAAACCACTGTTCCTTGTTCCTGATATTCTATCCAGATTTGATGTTCTCCTGGCTCAGAGAATTTGCAATATTGGACAGCCTCTTCATAATTATCTAAATACAAATATTCAACAAAGGTTTTAAAGATATAAGTAGTCTATTTGAATATATAGAAGTTTCATTATTTTCATTTACGAGTGTATAGAACAAGTAATTTACAAGTACAAAATTTATTGATTAAATATAAAAAATGGGAGCGATTGTGGCATTCTTCGCCAAAATTAATGACAAATCAAATCCTAAAAAAAGTAAAGATCAGAATCTCATTAACATCGCTAACCTCAATTACTGTGGCATCATGAAGAGCCCTTTTGAATTTTACTCCGGAAAATATCAAACTGATCTTTAATAACTTAGCAAAATTTTCTAAAATCTAAGGCCTCTCTACATCCCTAACTAGTAAGGTAAAGTCTTTTCCTGGCAGTTCGCTAAACTGGATAAAAAAATAAAAGATCGCTATTGTCCTTTTTACGACATTAGAGCAGGAATATAAAATGGAAAATTCCTCAATAAAGAGAAGTTTACTGAAAGATGGCACACAAAAATGGCAGAACAATAAATATTGACTCAATCAAAATTCTCAGAAGCCTAAAAAAATGAGGCTCTAAAATTTGATCTCTTGGCTTTCCACGCATTATTATTCAAAGTATTTAAAATCCTTAATATCGACGATGCAGCAAAATTCAGTGTAGATACTTATCTTAAGATGTATGAACCTTACTTCGCACAGTCTTTCTTGGATGAAAAACGAAAGTTAGACCAGTTTAAAAAAGGTCTATAATAAAGTTTTGCAGACATAGTTTTTGTTCAGGAACCAGATCAACTTTTGATTGATGATATATAAAAATTCAAAGATCACTACTTCCTTTCCATCAGTCCTGACAAAGATACACTCATTTTTGCTAAAAGATCGAGATTTGGAATCAAACATGATTCGAAACCTTTACTTTAAAAGCTAACACCAGAATAATTCAAATTATTAAACTGGAATGAACACACATCTATCATGTTTTTGGATAATTACATGCTTATTTCAGGCCATCTTAACTCCAAAAAAGTTGAAAACCAAGCCGATGTCAAAGATCTTACCAAGATAATACCTATTGTTGTAGAAAGATACCCTGAATTCTAAATAATATGTGGAATGGATGCAAATTCATATATCGCTCCCTTTGATCCCAGGCTCCATATGTTCCCAGACAATGAAAATCAATACACTTCATTGAAAAAGAGAACTTCGATGCAAGTCCAAACTGCAAAATCCTAAAAGTTAGTGAAAGAATTGAAGGATGCTATTATGACCACTCTTCCTATTGAAACAAAGCATGTATTCACAATTTCAGGCTTAGAACCATCAGAAAATCAGTTTCTTCCTTTGGACTAACATCCTTTTGATCACTTCTTAATATTTGCAGTCGTGGATGAAAAAAGAAAGTGATTATCATCTTATTGAATTAATATCTTTAGTTTATACACAAAATTAATTTCTTTGTTTCCGTTTTAAACTATTGGGATTTGACTTTTGACTGGTCAAAATATCTTGTTATAGTAATTAAAGTCTAAAATTACATTTATATATAGCGTATTAATTATTTTTCAGAAAATGAAAACTCTGAAAGCCGAGCTCTAAAAATATCTTTTAACTTTTAAAAACAAAACAAAAAACATAAGAAATAAATAACCTATTTGGATAGACCTTTAGACCTAGAATGATTTGGTTCTTTTAAATTAGTAAAATCATTCTCTCAGAGGGACTTCCAATCTTTCAAACAAAAATATAAACTCAAACGCTCTATAAAATCAGAAATCCCCACAAACCTTATAAAAAGGAGGTTACAAATAGGAAAAAAACCTTGTTTTTGAGAAGGGCCAATTTATAGATTTGGCTTGTCCCGCAATAAGAAATCCTCATTTTTCGATTACAAACCTCGAAAAAGAATAAAAGATAGTTGAAAATCAAGAAAACTTAGATGTAATGCCCCCTTAACTATCTTTTTTATGTAAACCTAGTTATGCAGAACTAAAAAGAAAATTAATTGGACAGCTAGATAACTCAAAAAACAAAAAGAATTAGTTGAATTTTTACCTATCAAACTTAAATGATAAATCATATATAAATGTTGGGTCTGAACAAGAAAGTGTCAACTCATTCTAATCTAACCAAAATTTAGAACCTAGTAAAAAAAAAGAAAATCAAATAACACATATTTAAGACCTTAAGAGAGTAACAAGGAGCTTCTCAAGAAATTAAAAAAATCTTTCCTAAATTTCTAGTTAATATTCCACTACTTCCTAATTGCCAAGTATGGAGCTTTTAGAAGTGGGTTCCTATCGCCTCAAAATTCCAGAAGTCGCTAAGAAAATCTATAATGTTTTTCAAGAGGTGAAGAGAGACCCAACATTCTTTATGTCTACAGATAGATAGTCCAGAGCTGTAGTGAGTTAGTCTCCTAAATGTTTGATAGGCTCCAGATAATATGAATAAGTGAAAAAAAATTGCCTCCGAAAAATGGAGAAGAGAAGATTTATCTACTTAGATTGATAAAAAGAAAGTGATTTTAATAGTGCAATTAATAAATTTATGGCATAAAAATTTAGTAGGAATCATTTTAATTACTTTGAATATTGATCAGCACGTATAATTATAATCGATGAGGTAAGGCAGAGAAGGTATATTTTTGTTTATTCAGAAGCTGTGGATGGACTTGATGAAGCAGAGCAAGCAAGACTAAAACAAGAAAGAATTCAAAGGAAAAAGACAGAACAGGAAGAATAAAAGCGCAAATATCTGCCTCTCGTAAAATTCATGAAATCAAATGGACTTAAGTTTAAGACAGCAGCTGTTAAGAAGAGATCAATTGAGTACTTCCGCATGGACCAGTTTAAATTTTTCCTTGAAGCCAAAAAATAAAAGATTGAAAAAAACCACCAGATTACTGAACTTCTCAAAAACTGGGAAAATATTTTCATTTACTATCAGAGACCTCCTAATCAACCTCATCTAAAATGGCCTCCACAACTACAACCTTCCTCCAATGGTTCACTTAGTAAATTTGCTGCCTTCAATTTTGATACTTCAGAGAGCTCCAAATATTCAACTGCATTAATAGTATTTGCAGTTATAGCACTTGTGCTCTTCCCACTGTGGCCTTATGAACTAAAGTACGTTTTATGGAAAATTTCATTATATCTTTTGGTTTTCTTCTGTGTAATTTTTGTGTTAAGGTTGGTTTTGTATATGCTTTTGGGAATATTCGGAATTAGTTTTTGGTTTTTCCCTCGTTTGATGGATAACAATGTAAGTACACTCTAAAGCTTTGTTCCTCTTTATTCGATAAGTAAGTGGTAGGGAAGTAATACACAGACAACCATAACAAGACTTTTACTGCTATCTGTTTTTATCTATTACGGATATCATTTTTACTCTGACCCAGATATGATCAAATGTAATCTTTCTCTAATCTAGAAAATTTAAACATTACTCAGACTATAATCGATGATATTGATGGATGGGGCATTTCCAAAATAAAGGGAGAGAAAAACTTTTCACAAAGTGCGTTGACTGACTATTCAAAGATGTATAACCAGACTTTAAACGAAGGAGACGAAGCATAAACATTTTAAATTTGATTGCATTTACCTTTATTCGATCACAATAATAACCTCTTTCTTGAGAATTTCGAATTTGTCCTATCAATTTTATTACTCCGAAAAATTCAGCTCTCAAACTTACTCTTATTTTATGGTTCTTTGCTAAATTCCAGATGATAAGATAAATAGATAAAGTAAGAAAAAAAACTGTTTTAAGAGATAATCCTCATGCATCTCTTCTTTCGAAAGCTGAAAATTTTTCCATACAGATGAGTTAATGTAATAACTTAACCTTAAAAATTGATTTTAAAGTTAGAAACCTTTCAGAATTATTTTATTAACTATTCGATAATAAAAACGAGCAAGTTAAAAATTCAGAGTTATTTTTATTTTATATTTTCAAACATTCCAGTACAATCATTCAGGTTCTTTCATTTTTCTAACTCATTTTCTTTTATAGGCCTGAAGAGAAGTTCCCATTTCTCGAAAAAGATGCGCTTCATTTTCTTACGTTCTTCAATGCCAATCTTCATCAATTGATCTGTAATTTAGTTAAGCATCCGATGCAATAATCTAAAAATCCCTATTATTTCATTCATCTTTCTTATTTTTGCAGTGTTTATGAGCAGATTGTCCTTGGGATCCTAAATATTAAGCTAATGCTTAGAGTTTGCTTTCAGAACTGTATTTTTGTAAGGGGTAATCAGAGTTTTGTAAGGTTAAAATTTTTACATCATATACAAGCAGATTTTTATGATTTGTTGAGCATAATCATCATTCATTTCAGTTTTTTCCATATATAAAATATTATAGACCAAAATGACGAGCACAAAAGATCCAATTCCACCCTTAAAAGGTTTATTTAGTTCATAAATTCTAAGCAGTTCTTTGAATACAAGTGAGACAATTTTAAGGCTTGGATGTTACTCAAATAACTACTTCATAATTGCCGTATTGCGTATACCCTAATGATGATCACCTTTTTTTGCAAGTGTTATATCAACGTGTATGACTTATGTAATCATTCGTTTAGATTCTTTTATCTTAGGATGTTTGAGACAAGAAAGAATGATTTCGAATTAAAGAACATCAACTTTTGCAGATTGTATTTGTACAATTTAGCACTCTCTCAGCCATTCTTTTACTTTGAACATTTATTTTAATTTTTAAAGTGATAAAGCTTGGGTATTTTCAACAAGAATCACCAAATCTAAGTCACTCTATCTCAGTGCAAAATCGATTGAATAAGAACCAAAGAGAAGTAACTCCCACTTGACTTAGAGTTTAAGTTCTGCAATCGATCCCTAAATAAGCTACAAACATATTTTTCTGTATTTATCCATAGATTGTGAATATTATGTGAGCTGTTTTTCGTAGCTCATGATAAATTCATTGATTTTTTATTTAACCTGCTTCTTAGCTTGTTTTTACTTTTGAACATTTGGTATGGAATTCTTAGATTATGGCTTCTCCTCAGGCTAGTTCTTGATCTTGATTAAAATATGATTACTTATAATTATTCAACTTTTCGCTCTTTCTTTTTCTTCCTTTTACCCTACCTAGCTTGATTTTCTTTGTTAAGCTCAACATCAATATTATTTAATTATTAAATTAACGATGCAATACTACTATTTTATTTCGTTTCTTGGATTTTTACTTACATTTTAGTTGATTGAGTTTCAATTTTTTTTGTTTATCGTAATTAATTCGTTCCTTAACTTTTCGGGTTATTCTTTATCTAATTTCTTTTGCATTCGACTTCTTAATTATGCTATTCTTAGTCCCCATTTTCATTATTTACTTTTTCAACCTTCTAAATCTAAGCAGTTTAGTTTTCTTCCTTAAGTTTTTTCGCATTCTTACGTTTTTTCTTTTTGTTTGACTGAGTTAATGCTTCAATAGAACTTACTTTAGCATCTAGCTCAAAATCTTTGAACTTTCTAGCTACGATTCTGCATATATCCTTAAGCAGTCTGTTAACCTTAGAAGTTCTATCTTAGGTATACCATTGATATTCGAATATAATCTCATCGATAAGTCGATCTTAGACCTAGAATTTTTCCAGACAACGACTCAACAAATAAGGTACTTCTTAAACCTTAACCTAAATTACCTAACTAAATTCTTACTCTTCCTAGTCTTTAGTAAAAAATGTCTCTCTTTTACATGTTTTTTTCGCAAACTTGCCGTTAAACCTCTTTTAAGAGAGAGTATATAGAAGTTGTTGGAGCTGTACTTTCAAAAATTAAGGTGTAATATGTTCTTCAGCATATTTAAAATGGCTGAGTTCTTTGTTGAGGTCTATTTTTGTTTGTTTTTGCTGTTTGTAGGCTTCACATATCTCCAGCTCAAAAAGATGGATGAGCCATTCAAAGAAGGATTTAAAGTGGGAGGGCTCAAACCATATCGACTTCATTTATTTTTCAGCACCTAATTTAACGGGTGTTTACTTTAAATCGGTAAAGTTGAAAATCTGATTATCAGAGAACAGCAGCAAACACTCTATGAACTCTTTAGATTTTATAAAGGATTTTTTAAGGGAGAAACTCCACTTGCTGAGACGTGATACTGTGATTTTCTACAATAGTATTTTACCCATCGCTTCTTTATCTTATTTCTTCTTTTTGTAGCGATATTTGTCTCTGAAGTAGATCGTTTTTTGATTGTTCGCATATGCTTCAGAATATCCGTGACTGATGCGGTCGTTGGGTTTTGATTCGGGTTGGATGGCAAGTATGCGTTTCAAGTAAATTGAGTTAGCTGGGTTTTTAATCGTGAGGGCTTGTTTGAGGGAGTTGGGGGTAAGTGTTTCTAACCTTTATAAGTGATGATTTACCACTCTAGTATTTCTTTTTGGAGGTACATTACAGGCAATTATAATGATGAAATGTTATTATAGCTGACCACCATACGATCGATAAATTAAATTTGAGCCAAACTATGTTCTGAAAAATACATCCTTAAACGATTGAAAAAATAAAAATCCATTTTAGAAGGTAAAATAAATTTTAATTAAGTTCGATAGTAGGTGGAACGTTTAATAGATTAGATTGTTCCAATATTTTTTTCTCTTTATATTGC
>Ga0194117_10003885_pt1 | contig 14663 bp, 14 predicted proteins | sample TA2MahsurfametaG_FD_160579 | JGI IMG/M metagenome (GOLD analysis project Ga0194117, IMG submission 160579) | Freshwater microbial communities from Lake Tanganyika, Tanzania - TA2015009 Mahale N1 surface | ecosystem: Environmental > Aquatic > Freshwater > Lake | place: Tanzania: Lake Tanganyika...
TGTTAACCCAGACACTATTTCATTTTGAGTATTTTGTTAGATCCATCGATCACTTTTTGAATTGCCATGTATTATAAGTCTTCTGTGAAGTTGATGAAAGATCTCTCTATTTTTTTCAGTCGGAAGCAATATTTATCTACTTTTATGCCAATAACCAAAAAGGCAATAGCATTCTGTATTCTTTGTTTGAGTTATTTTCTTGAATTTTTGCCTGTTTGAGTTTCCACTTTGGTTTAGCCCTCTCTGATCTATTCTTCTCTATAGGTTTATTTTTTGATCTATTTTTTTGAAGGAGGCCAATACTATATTATGTCTATAATTACATCTGAATTGGAAAGCTAAGAATTTGTTTGTGTCCAATTTATGTGGATTTTCGATTGATCTTTGTAATATTAATGGTTGTTTATCGTGCATTTTTTTTTCAACTTCAAAATTTTAGTTATGAACTTTCCCAGATTCCTCCTTTAGATCATTTCGTGACTTACGGCAGGATGCTTCATTTTAGTATTATTAAAACTATTCCAAATTTTTGACTGACCAGAAGATTTCAGTGAGATGATTCGATTTATCAAGAGGATTTTTGCATGAAGATTCCATTGCTAATCCGAATAGTATATTATTGTAATAACAAATCAATCCATAAATTAGTATTTAAATACCTTATTATGCATTTCTCAATAAATATAATATATCAAATTCCATGTTCATTTTAAAAAAACAATCACTCTTCTGATTATTTGGCGGAGTTTACTGTCGCCTTCATTTAACTTAGGCATTTATAGTGTAATCATTATATTTATTGTTCGGATATCATGAACTCTGGGCACTACTCCCCTTACTTCCCAACTAAAACACATATGAATTATAACTAAACTAAAGACAAACGTAGAGAGCATGTGGATATGTCTTCGCGGACTTGTATAAAAAACGAGGAAAATAGTAGAATTATTGGACTTATTGGTAAAAAAATGGTTGATTTAGGTTTTGATAGACTGCTGTCTTCGATTGACCGCCTCTCTCCGCTTGTTGACACTTGGAATTCCAAGAAAATGCATTCAACACTCGTTGATAGATTCATTCCCGATCGCAGGATGGCAATTAAAAATTATGATCGAAAGGAGTCGCCATAATAAATGGAAGTTTAAGACTATGACCCACAAAACGTATCTATTACTTAGATTTTTAACGAAGAAATTTTGGGGGGAGTGAGGTAATGTGGCTCCAATGAGTAGCTGAAACCTTTCAGAAATACAAACATTTTCAGATTTGGATCGCAGAATAACATCATTACAAATGAAAACGAGCAAAATCCTTTGGGTATAACTACATCTAAGTACCAGAAGGTGAGAAAGGTGAGCAAGGTACCATGTAAAGTTTTAGACGCTCCTGCTCTCCAAGATGATTTTTACCTCAACTTGATAGATTGGAGTGGCAGCAACCAGCTGGCTGTTGGTCTTGGCCATTGTATTTATCTTTGGAATGCTGAAACTTCCAAAGTTACCAAATTGTGTGAACTACAGAATGATCTGGTCACATCAGTCGGATGGTCGCAAAATAGTTATACACTTGCTATTGGATGTAATAAAGGAGAGGTGCAGTTATGGGATGTGTAAGAAGGAAGGCAGATAAGAAGATTGGGAGGTCATGATAATCGAGTTGGTGCTGTCACTTGGAATTCCTCACAACTGGCAACTGGTTCTCGAGACAAAAGTATTCTACTTAGAGACTTAAGAGTGAGAAGAGATTACACGTCTAAATTACTTGAACATACTCAGTAAATTTGTGGTTTAAAATGGTCATTAGATGAGCAATACTTAGCTTCAGGAGGAAATGACAACAAAGTTGTAGTTTGGTCTGCTGGAGGACAAACGATAAACAAATTCAACGATCATAGGGCAGCTGTAAAGGCTCTGGCATGGTCACCTCAACAACATGGTTTGCTTGCAAGTGGTGGGGGAACTGCTGATCGCACGTTGCGTCTAAGAAACGTCTTAACAGGTGAAGTCATAGCTTAGAAAGATACAGGTTCACAAATTTGTAACTTGGCGTTCAGTAAAAATATGCACTAGCTTGTTAGTACTCATGGTTACTCACTAAATTAAATAAATATTTGGAGTTATCCGAAGTTAAAGAGAGTTGCTACCTTGGTCGGTCACACTCACCGTGTCCTTTTTTTGGCAATGAATCCCGATGGTAGTACAATAGTAACTGGAGCAGGTGATGAAACGCTTAGATTTTGGAACATCTTCCCCTCTCAGACAGCCACTAAACAGAAGGTCTACAAAATCTAGGACGGAATGAACTTGAGATGAAGTTTTACTTTCTTTAATGATAATGTGCATTACTAATTATGATATTCTCGAAACATATCATAGAGATCTTTGTTAGATATCAAAAATAGAAATTGAATTTATGTTGTTTGCGCTTACCATGTCCAGATATCGTCGTGTTTAAAATCGAGCGGAGCCGCTCGGTTTAGTTCTACCATCGTGGGTTGTAGGCTTGAGGAATTTTGCCCATAAAAGTACGGTTCATTAAGTTTAGCTTTTCATCTTTGTTGACCTACACTGATCTGTAACGCTATGAGCGACTTTCAGCAGCCTCTTTCTCGTATGACTATCTGTTAGCATGACTTCTATTGATAGATTGACGTGTTGGGCGTGAAGTTTTGAAGCCACTTGCCATGGTCTGTCTGTATCTACTGGGTTCTGCTTCGTAAGGAAGTAAATCTTCAGTTGCCATCATTTACTTGGGATCTTTATTATTGTTATCTTTGGCAAGTATAATCTGATGAATTCTTCTTTTCTGTTGTGTGGGTTTGAACTTATCAACGAGTGGTAGATTATCAATATCAAATTTGATCTCTATTGACTCTTCTTTCTTCCTATTTTCTCTTAAATGTGAAAGTCTGCTTATAATGCGATTGGATCTTGGTCCAAGTGCAGCAGTAGTCATCCGATCAAGTTGTATTTCATCAATATCAGGACTGGCAGTGGGTGCCTAGCTTACTTCTTTTTCTTTGATGATTTCTTATTTCTTTTTGAGGAGATTTATATCGAAATTTGTTGAGTTTATGTCGAATTGACTCTGGATTCCGCTGCGAAGTTGTTTCTTCAGGAGCAGGTAGTAGATTGTTATGCTGTGGTTGTGTCGGTTATTTTAGACATACTTCTTGGATTATTCAACATTTTAGTTGTAGTCACTAAGTTGTCCTAAAACATTAAGATCAATGGGAATCGCATGAAAACCAACTCTTATTCCTAAATTGACTGGCCAGGGTGTTTCGGATATTGTTCTAAACCAAGGATGTCCTTTGATATCTCTCAATCTGAATCTTTTTTCAGGATCAGTAGTAAGTAACCCTGCTATCATTTCTCTGGCAAGAGGAGAAACAAACTTAGGAATTGAAAAATCGCCAGCGATTATCTTCTTATACAGATATGTTGTATTAGCATCTTCAAAAGGTAAGTATCCACAGACCATAGCAAATAAAACGACTCCACAGGACCAAATATCAGCATTTAGACCATTATATCGTTTGCCTGCAATCATCTAAGGCGCAGCGTAGCATGGTGATCCGCATGCTGTTTTTAAGGTCTACTTGTACTTGTAGGTGTTAGAGAGACCGAAATCAACGATTTTGAGAGTGCGATTGAAGTCGAGTAGCAGGTTTTATGGTTTGAGATCACGATGTACTATTCCTAATTCATGAAGGTACTAGACTCCGTTGATGATTTGTCTGAAAAATTAGCAAGCTTATTGTTATTTAAGTCTTTTCTTTTTGACAATCATCTCAAAAAGTTCGCCCTCGGATACATACTCCATCACCAAAAACAATTGTTTAGGAGTCTCTATGATTTAGTAGAGCTGAATGAGATTGGGATGTCTGATCTGTTTTAAAATGTGGATCTACCGTGTTACTCTCTCAACATCGGAAACATCACAAATTTTGCTCTTTTACAAAACTTTGACTGCAACTTTTTCCCCCGTGAGAGTATGAATGCCAAGTTTCACTTTCCCGAAAGTACCCTCTCCAAGGTTGCGAGTAAGGACATAATTTCCGATGGTGCGACTTCCTGGGAGAGTGCCTTCTTCCTTCTTTTCTGGCATTAATAAAATTATTATTTTTATAGTCCGTTTAAGATCAAATTGGTACAAAGTTTACAATAAAGATCAAAGCGCCAGATGAATTTTTAATGATGGATTCTTCTTGCTATAGATCTTAGAAATCGCTTATTTTGTTCGCTTTGTTAAAAAGATAATACCTAAAGTAATTAGGGATCTGACTCTTATAGGCTCTACTTTTGGGCCCATAGGGTACGATAGAGGCCCCAGAGGGCACGAGGATTCTCTGGATTGCGACTTACAACATACGAGAAATATTTGATCGCAACTGCTAGGTTATGCTTTCCACCGTCTGTGTAGTATAGTTCAGCCAAACGTAAAAAGTAGTAATCATTTTCAGGCTAAAGGATAATTACTTCTTAGTAACAGAACATTGCTCGAAGATACTGTGATTTTTCGGTATAGAAATCACCCAACTAAAGCCAAGCTTCAACATCATTCGGATTCTATTTAAGATATTCATTTAATGATCTCACGTAATCCTACCATTCATAGAGTGTCTAAATCGTAGAGTATTTACCTTCCAAACGCTAATAGATTGTTTTCTTGAATCATAGTTAGTGCGGTCCTAGACAATCAGATCGTCGAAATGTTCATTTGATGGTTGGTTGCTGACTGTAAATTCAACTAACGCTGTTAGTTTTTTGACTGAGGCTACCTCACCAAGTGCTTCTCTAAATTTCTGAAGGTATCCTTTGAGTTTTCTACCGATGTTGAGTTACAGCCCTGAATGGATAAGATCTCTGGCATGGTAGTACTCTGTATGAGATAAGATTTACTATTTTTAGAGGATGATCCTGATTTCAACAGGTTATATGCTTGCTAGAAAGTGCATTAGGGGAGATCATAGTGATGGATTCTCAGTATTTTTAGAATTTATTATCTTTATTCGTTGGAAGGTTTGGCGATGGTGAGAAGTTTGTGAAGTTTGGCTTGAGTGGTCAGCATTTATCAACTATTATAATAATCCTAATCCATATATATATTTAGGATTGTTTGGCGCTTAAAAATGAGGTAACAAAACCACTATGTAGAGCTTACTTTAAAAACGATTTGTACAACTTTGCATCGCATGATCCGAGACCTCCAAGATAATCACCTGAAAAACCGAAGTATTTAGGATTGGCTTCGGCTGTAAACAAGTAGGGTCAGAGTACAAAAAAGATAGCTGTAACAAAGCCTAGAAACAAAAAAGATCCTAAAAAGGACAGTAGTAAAAAGTAGGAAGAGAAAAAAGAAAAATAGATGAAAGTCGATGATAATTTGGAATTGAAGTCAAATAAGGATGAGCTATAGTAGTTAGATTTCAACATGGAATAGTTCAAAAGTTTGAGTAAGAAATAAACGAATACTCCCATTAAATTAATTTCGATGCAGCAAAGTCGCAAAAATTAAATGCCTGTAGTTGAGGAACTAAAAACAGCTGAAAAGACTTAGTAGGAGGAGAAAAAAGAAAAGATATCCAATTTTATGCAGTTTAAGAAGCTTTAGATTGAAATGAAGAAGATATCGAAGGCACAGTGGGAAGTAGATAAGGCTGAAAAAGAGAAGTAACTAGCAAAAGAAAATGATAAATAGTCCAAAAATTAATAACAGCAACCCGTTGCTTACGATTAAAAGAAGTAAAATAACTAAGCTGAGGTTGAAAAATAGAGTTAAGAGTAGAAAGGCGGCAAGTCAAAGAAAAAAACGAAAAACATTAAAAAACAAAAGAACTATGTACGTCTTGATCTGAAAAGAACCTATAGGGATAGATTTGTTGGGGCATTAAATTCCAATTTAAGATACTACGGTAAAAATGGAAGACTGAAACTCAAATATAGATTGCCAACTGAATTAACTTTACAAGATGGAGAAATCTACAATACTTACATTTCTTCTCTTTCCAAAGCACTTACTATGGACATTAATCTTGAGGATTCGGATAACTAAGGTGAATCCTCTGAGGTTTAAGGCAAAATAACTGCCCCTTAGGTTCCTAGTTATTATGATTTGTAATCGTTGACAGAATACTTGAAAAAAGCTTTTGGATTTTAAACTTTCAGAGAGGGTCAGTACGAAACCATTCGTAAGATCATTGAGAATTAATCTGTAGTTTTTGTTTCAGAAACAGCTTCAGGTAAATCACTTACTTACATCATGAGTTCTATGATTATGAATGGATTGTCAATGGTTTTCAGTCCTTTGGTTTCACTAATGCTGGACCAACTTACTCATTTACCCCCTTATTTCCCTGCGGCTTGTATAAGTTCACTAATCAACAGGTAGCAACGTGATAGGATAATAAACATGGTAAAAAATGGTACAGTTAAGTTGCTTTTCGTAACTCCCTAGACTCTACAAACTGACTTTCTTTATCATCTTCAAGATTTCCCTTAAATGAGTTTTGTTTGTGTAGATGAAGCTCATTGTTTATCATAACTCAGCCATAATTTTAGAACATCATTTTTAGGATTAGGGTAGATTTTGCAGAAACAAATTAAGTATCGAAACAAATTACCAGTAATTTTGGCTCTAACTGCAACTGCCAATCCTTAAACTGTTGCTTCGATTCAATAAAGACTAAATATAGATAGTATTGTTCGTTCTGAGAGTTTTATGAACAAAAATCTTTACATAACAATCACAAAGGAAAGAGGTAGCATGAAGTATGAAGCTCTGATTCGTTACCTTTAACAGCCTTAGATTACTCAATGCAAAGGCATTTTAATCTACACTCGAACTAGAAAAATTATGAACGAGGTTTATAACTACATAACTAACTCTACCTCCATTAGAACAGCCATGTATCATGCAGCTCTTAGTAACATTGAAAAAACTTAAACTTTGACTAAGTTTAGGTAGGGAGAGATCAAAATAGTTGTTGCAACTGTAGCTCTTGGAATGGGTCTTGATTTTTCGCATCTTGAGTGTGTTATCCATCTGAATATGCCAAAAAGTATTGAAAACTATGTACAGTAAATTGGTAGAGCTGGTAGAAGATAGAAAAGGGCCTATTGTCATCTTTTTCTGGACGAGAATGACTATATAACTTAAAGAAACTATATTATTGCTGACGAGCTATAAAAAGAAACTTTGATCCTTCTCTATGAAAAACTCAAGTAATACTCAAAACCAAGAAAAGTGAGAGGAGAAATTTAGCCTTCATAAAAAGATCAAGCTTAACTAACAGTCAGAAGAGCAGCTTTGTTGATTTAACATAAAGGATTGACTTAAGCTATCGAAGAGGAAGAAGTATAAGACGATGAATAAGAGGAAGCAGAAGCTATTCCTTCCGGAGATTGTCTCAAAAGCAAGCTCTTTCATATTCCTATCGAAAAACTAACAGCTTTTACTAAATTAAGAGAAGAGGCACTTCTAACCTTACTGCTCAAAGTTGAGAAACAAATGAAAATGAGTGATATAAGATTGAGAGTATTACCTGTTTCACACGAACTCATAAAAGTAGGTTTTTTCAAAAATAACGAACAAAAGGTCAAAGATTAGAGTGATTTCTTCAGAAATCTGACTTTAGGCTGCAAAAGAATCAAAGGAACAACTTACATTAATGTGATAGACAGATGCAATAAGTTAGGTATTCGTCCAATTTAACTACTCACAAATCTCTACAGACTAGGAAATACTTATATGTTAAAAATTGAGCTATAATCACCGATTTATGTTTGGCAGTTCTAGGGTAGACGTCGTTTTACTTAGTAGGAAGACTAAGTATAAATGTTAGTGAAACGAGGTTTTGATAAACTCTACTAAGATGAGGAGATATAAAAGACGTTGGTGACAATCAACGAAATACAAAGAGTATCGCTTATAAAGCTAAATACTTTTTATAGCTTAGCTTTTCTTTCCTCTTACAATAACATCAATAGTATCATCAACAAAAAACTAATCCTTCCTGCCAGCAAACCTATACCACCAGATTCGATTACCAAAAAATTTGATGAGTATTTTAGAGCCAATCTTAATGACTTCTATAATTTGATTACGGATGACCAGAAAGATATTTACATACCCACTACTGAAGTTGATGAGAAGGAGGAAGAAGAAGTCTATGGTTGTATTGTTCTATTTTTGAGACAGGAATTTAACTTTGATGATGTGAGGAGTGACCTTTAAAGATACAGACTCAAATCATAGATATACAAGAAGTATGAAGATGGCAAAGTAATAACCCGTATCCTGATGGGTGTGAACTCAGGCGAGGTGACATGGCAAATTTATGGATAGCGTACATATTGGATGCGTTTTAAAACTAAAAACTATCAATAGTTGCTATAAGTAGTTCGTAGGCAGTTGATACGTTACAGAGAGTTATAACTCAAAAAATGATTCTTAGGTTTATAATTTATACCTTATTTTATCCATATTTAAGTTATATAATCGATAAATATGACTACACAGCTCAACGAAGAAGAGTTTATCAATTTATGTGCGAAGGGAAACTTTGAGGCTGCTGAGAAGAAACTTAAAAAAGATAATCTGGATATCAACTGTAAAGAAAAATAGAGTAAATGATGTACTATTTAGCACTTAATACTGCTGCACATGTAGCAGCACTTAACGAACATCTGGAAGTGTTGAGGATGTTGGCAAATAATGGGTTCAACTTCAAGGGAGGTGAGGAACTGCAGAACAATTAAGGTAAATATATGATAATTTAGGTATGAGATCACAGATTTAGGTAATACACCTCTTCATCTGGCTTGTTAAAAACCAAACCAAGAAATCATGTTGTTCCTCATGATGCAAGGGTCTGACCATACAATCAAAAATAAAAAACAGTATAAACCTGGAGAGAATAATCTCGATGCCAGAATGTATCTCTAGATTTATAGCAGTTTTTTGAGCAATACACTCGTGCCTGAGTAAAAGGCATTTAATGTTCTGGGTGAAGAACAGAAGAAAAAGTTGACATAAATCTACAATGATATCGATTTTGACGAACTTAAAGCTATCGATTTGCACAAAGCTGTCAGATTCAACAAGTACATCCAAGAAAATATTCCCGAGGCAAAGGCAGAGAAAGATGCCAATGATTTTCTCAAATCGACTGCAATTTGCAACAAACATTCAGTTAACATCGACTAATGGATCTTCGCATTTAGTAAACTCTATGTATGTGACCCAGACGAGTTCAACAAATTTTTGGAGGACTATGATGCTGCGGTAGCTCTACAGGGTAAACTCAAAGATATCAACATTTGATTCATCTATTTTGTTGGATAACATAATAATAATTATGATTAGATTGGCAGCCTTAGTGCGAAGGGCAGTCTATCCCGGCGTATAACTACAACTATCAAGTGTGATGCAGTGCGTGGGCCTAAAAAGAAAAAAGGAGAGTCTGAAGCCAAAATTTAGTCTACTGACATTATTAACATCTTCAAGGAAAGAGCTGACCCAGAAATTCAAGATATCAGAAACTATCCTGTTTACGTGCAGGAGCAGGCGAGAAGAATTTTCGGTGTCCATGACTTTTATCTTGCCATTTCTCATAACAAATAGACTGAAGTCGAATTGAATTTATGTAGTTACCAGGTCGAGCAAATTTGAAAGGTTATCTCAAGGCATGGAAGAGGCAGAGAACTAAAGCTTTTGGACAGTTTAAACATTTGGATCGTAATCCAGACATAGTAAAATCATTTTTATAAAGCTAAGCTAAAATGATATCCATCATCGTAGAGCCAGTTATGATCTGGCGGCTGAAGGCAGGGCTTTGCTGCAAGAAAAACTCAGATTGGAGTAGTAGGCTGCAGCACAGGAGGGTGATGATGAATGATCGACTAGTTATGTAATTAATCATAAATTTTGGCAATTTAGTCAACTTTTTGTTTGATTTGCTGTTTTGGGTTAAATATTGATATTGGTATTCGAAACAAACTCTATATGAGTAGTATTAATTGTAAAATAGAATTATTTTATTGCGTTAACTTATTATAAAATACCTAATCTCACTTTATCAAGTTATGTTCGATCTGAATTGATCTTTAGGAAGTGTACCGTTAGATATAACCATTTTATCCTACCTCTTCACTCTTAACAATATAATAACCTATTTTTAGGATGCAATAACTGTCTTGTTCAAAAGTGATCCTCTTTCCCGAAAAGCTTAGCTGCTTCTAGTTAAAATAGCCCAAAAACTTCGTTACTATCAGTTACGGGGAAAACAGCTTTAATATCCTAAAATTATAACCCAATATAAAATTAATAAGTAGATTCCTTGAAATAAAACATGAAAGACAACTACATACACGTGCTCCAGACTGAAAATTCTACTAGAGGACTGTTTGTTGAGTATGACCAGAAAACCAGGCAACTTCTCCATCTCTATCAAGGAGTGAACCTTTAGACTACTCGCTTCAAGTAAGAAATCAAACTTTATGTTAACCGCAAAGAGTCTTTTTCGGGCAATGTCGTGACTGTACACAAAATTGGGGATGAACGTATCGCTTTTAATGGTGGAGATCCTGAGATGGAAATTAACGTAGTAACTGAATATATCCCTTGGAGACTTGATGTACATAACAAAGTGATTAGCTATGAAGAGGCTCTATTTTTGCTCAATGGATCTTTTAGAGGCTTCAGAGAGTTGCTTCATCGAATTAGATTCCCCTTTTTAGTGTATGACTATATGATAGGGATAGACATAAATGGAGATGTGCGTGTATGGTGGAACAGAGAATTCAGTCGCAACAGATTTCCATTCACGTTGACTTCATAAACCAAACTAAGAGAGATGGTTATGTCTTTGGTGAAACTCTTTACAAGTAAGATGAATCCAAAGGATGTTGAGATTTTATAACAAAATTTATTTTTGAGGGGAGAGATCACCTTTGTGGCACTCTAACAGAATATACAGCAGATGGCCAAAGGATTAAATTTGAAATTTTTTGGGAAAAATATGATCAGTAGTATACCCTAAGTCGTGAAGGTGACTAATTTCCTAAAATAAATCAATAATTCTTTAGGAAATTCAAGAATATCAAACCATTAAAGAATGGTTTCCCCACAACACGTAAAATCCCAGTAAAGAATAATCCTTACACCTGAGAAAATACAAGCTTAGACCTAGCGTCCAGCAGATAAATTCATAAACAAAAGGATCTATAAATAAGGATTCAGTCCTGATGCAAATCGAAAGTTAAGTATAATAAAAAATGATATTTAAAGTTTAAGGTACACTGCCAATTCTTAGAAGGAATCAACAATAAGAGCATCAAAGAGTGTTAGTAATCTTTATTCGTATAATAAAGGTATACATGGTAATCCAGAAATACCTGAAGTGTAACTATGATATTATTTAGGAATACACTTATCAAACAGGCTTAGATCGTCGCTTCGAACGAAGCTTTAACTGTTAGCAGGTTCGTTACCCCTAAGTCAGTTTTAAATCCTCAAACTAATCCAGAACTTTGTTATGTTTGCAATGGGGTCAATCGGATCAGAAAATCAGAAACGATGGTTGAATCAAGAGCAACTTTACAACTCTCCAGAATCAGAAGTCTGCAAAACCTTACATCCGAAAAAGAACACTTTTCGACAGAGAGGAGTATAAACGAATCAAAGCTATGTACATCTAATGTGAACCACAAGTTTGGCTAAAGCGAGAAAAAGTTATCTTAGAATAGATATTTTACTCGACTGTTCTCACCTTGATTTGATTATTTTGTAATAATAAACCTTGTACTTTTGATGAATTAATTTAGCACATATAAAGTGTGTGATAAAATTATTTCTTGAAGTGCATGGCAGAAATAGCCCAACAAGGACCTACAACCGAGATAGTAGCAACGGATAGTGCTGAGATTGAAAATTAGTTTCTTTCGGATGCTTAGAATGAAGTCATAGTGTAGTCAAGCATTGATAGTGCGAAGAAAAATGCTCGAGATTCGAAGAAATTTTAGAATAGATAACAAAATTTGAACAATTTCGAGAAAGTAGAGTAAAGAGAACTCAAAGTGGAATCTCAAGGAACAAAAAATTTACCAAAGGATAATCTGAATGTCTCGAAAAGTAAACCAAAAAATAAAAATGTTGAAACATAGAGTTAAAATATAATGAAGTAAGGCAAGAGAAGGTAATATACTTTGTCTAGACTCTCAAATCCATAAAATAGTTTTCTGAGATAATCATAAAAGAGAGCATAAATGAGTCCAAGTATCGAATGTAACCCAAAACAATTAGTAGATCCATTGTTTTTGGATGAGAAGATCAAAGAAATCGCGAAAAATATTCGAAATAAAGTCAAAAAAGATAGCAGTATGGACAGACATATCGAGTAAATAAATGCCAAGAATGTGATGAAAATGAATGGGAGGTAGCCTAAACTGTTACCTCTGATGCAGAGTCCTCTCCTAGTATAGAAAAACAACAATCGAACAATTAATCCAATTGAAATCTTGTAGACCAAATTGTTAACATTTGACTAATGTATAACAATATAACCCAATCCCAAAAAAATAGTAAAAAGCATCATTACATAACTGATCCTCTAAAAAGTATAAAAATAAATCAACACGCGTAAAAGAACTAAATCCAAAAAGTTGAAACTAGACCCCATCAACCATCACTATCCGATGACTACTTTTAGGAAATTGATTATTGAGTAAATCAAAGTGAATACTTTGAGGGAGAGCTTGAAATAGAAGGAGAGATAGGCTAAACTTAGTCAGAGACGAGAAATTTATAATAGTTCCAGATATCAGAGGTATGCTAAAATTGGTTATTTTTTAAAGAGGGATTTGGATGAACATAAAATAAAGGGAGAACAGACCATTGTGTTGCTATCAAGAGTAAATCCTGAAACTGAAGAGGGATTGAGTAAAATGCGACAATAGACATCAGCTATCACATAAATCGACTCTTTGATATAATTTGTTAACAACTCTGATGTTAAAGTATAGTAGGAAAAGTAATTGTAGCTAGGAAGATAAAGTTCATTTTGTCCGAGTTTGGATAATATTAAAGTATGATAAATATATCTTTTTTCTGATATTATTAATGATCTATATCTATTTTAAATTATCCAGAAGATATAATAAAATAGTTAATAGTAGTAATCTTCTCAGTAACATTAAAATATCATGGGAGCTCAGATACGTAAGTATTTGAACTCATATTGCAGTTCATTTTACACATCTCTCATCATTTTTTGTTCCTTTTTAGCTTTATCACTGCTATTTTGTTCATTCGATAAACTAGTTTTAGTTTTTATACTTTATTTTGAGTATTCACAAATTGAAGCTTCCTAGCAAGAATTTTCAGTGTAGCTCACCTTTCTGCTCTATATCCTTACATTTCGTTGGGTGAATGTTGATTTTATCGTCGTTTGAGGTGACTACACATCAACGAAACTCTATCTAGAATTTATCGAAGACTTGGCTTTAAATTTGTTGACTATATTATGACTAGCGTTCACCTGAGTGTGTAAGTATTACAATTGTTGTTCCAACCTGCTAACATATTTTTATCTCTAGTCCTGCAGAGTATTGACAATGATATGTACAAGGTATTCCATCTTATGTGGTGCAAGCAGAGGCTAGCAAAAGGGAGTAAGTGTAATTTCAAGTTGTTGGAGAAGTTTGATAAAACTGCGTGAAAGTTCTTCCAATCTGTATGCAAGTAATGGTACCTTTTTTAAAACAGTGTTTGTAGAAATTCCATGTTTAAATCGAGTAATTATTTATGAGAAATATAAATTGCATCATACAAATTTATAAGTTTCAATGCAGAGGCAAAATAGAGAGTGGAGTTGGATGGATTGTAATCTTACGATTAAGAGAGCCAGCAAGAAGAATCAGAATCAGGTGTTTGAAATACTTGAGTCGGAGTATACAATACAACTGGAGGAGGATTAGAGTGAAGCTGAGCTCAACATTTAGATAACCATGGAGAAGAGGATCAACTATGAGGAGGATGCAGGTTTTACATGGCATAAAAGTTGGAATATTCCTTCGATTGAGATCAAAATATCAAAGCGAGATCTCAATTCTATTAAGGCGCAGTTGGGGATAAGTCGTGTTTATTGTTAGATTACTTCTGGTTATCCTATTCGTAAAATGGTGGAATTTTATATTCAGGAGGTTACGCTTGAGGGTGAAACACGCAAAGAAATTGGATGTAATGGAGTAGCGCGCTTCAGTAATTTAAAATTTTCATAAACCTCTTTCAATCATGAGAGGAATAAATTTAGTCTCATTTTGATAGTCTTTACAAAGAACGAATAACGTTCACGATCAGTCCTAAAATCTTTTATCTCGATGCCAATTTATGTGGATTCGAGGAAATAAGCCAGGAAGAAACAACCTACTAATATTTTCATGTCAGATTTGATACCTGTTGATGCCTTTCAGTAAGAGTTAGAGACGAGACATTTAGATAAGAAACAAGCTAAAACTAAGCAGAAAGCTATCAAAGGTTAATCCTAGGTTCAAGTGGAGAATGGTAGAGGGCAGGGCAAGTATATGATCAAATACTCACTAGCAGGTTTCATTAGTTACTATAAATCTGCAAACATAAGGAACAAAATCAAGCATCCCCCC
>Ga0194117_10003888_pt1 | contig 14655 bp, 11 predicted proteins | sample TA2MahsurfametaG_FD_160579 | JGI IMG/M metagenome (GOLD analysis project Ga0194117, IMG submission 160579) | Freshwater microbial communities from Lake Tanganyika, Tanzania - TA2015009 Mahale N1 surface | ecosystem: Environmental > Aquatic > Freshwater > Lake | place: Tanzania: Lake Tanganyika...
AAAATACAACTACATTGTTCCAAAGACTTTAACACCAGATTATTTATATGCTAAGGATTCAATGGATAGAGATTTTACCTATAATTCAACATCACTCGATGGATCAAAAGGAATATTAAAATATCGTTTCCTTCACAATGTTAAATTGGATGCTGAATATACGCACAACGAAAAATTCTCCATTGGAGTGAGTGCAAAATACTTTAGTAAGATAGTTAATATGGATAAAATAATTAAAGATTTTGAGGAAACAACAACAGATACCACCTCACAAATTGGAAATTGGCTTCAAGATTTGCGCTATATGGATTACTATAATTCACACCGTTTTGGAAATTGGATTTTTGATGCTCGTTTTTCGTATTCATTCAATGAAACACACAAAATCGCATTGATTGGAAGTAATATTCTCAATAGAAGTTATTCGCTTCGACCCTTAAAAATCGAGGCACCAAGACAAGTTCTGCTTCAATACACCTTTAGATTACCAGTGAGGACTTAGCTTATTTAAGAGTTATTCGTAAAAGATTTTGAGCACTTAATACCGTCATTAGTATATTTCGTTCTCTGTTGTCTCCGAATCGGTAGTATTTGGCAAACGTCCCATTTTCAGAGGATATTCCAATCCAAACTGAGCCAACAGGTTTGTCCGTACTTCCACCATCTGGGCCAGCTACTCCAGTAGTCGAAATGCAGTAATCTACACCTAATTTTTTTCGCCCAACTTCAGCCATTTCCATTGCAGTTTGCTCACTAACAGCCCCATTTTTTTCAAGGGTTGTCTCATGAACACCAACTAATTTCACCTTCAATTCGTTGCTGTAGGCGATTATACTTCCTAAAAAATATGCCGATGATCCAGGAATACTTGTTAATTGACTCGCAAGTAAGCCAGATGTGCAAGATTCAATTGTTCCAACCGTCTTACTTTTCTCTTTTAATAATTTTCCAAGGATACTTGGTAATGTTTCGTCACCAAATCCAAAAAGATATTCAGGGATTATGAGACTTAATTCTGCTAAGTAACGATCAATTAATAGTGAATCTCTTTGGCCCTTGAACGAGGTTATTCTCAATTTTACAATTCCTGGAGAAGGTAAATATGCCAAACTTAATTTTTGAACTTTAAGAGCTTCTTCCCAATCTTTAATTTTTTCAGCGAGAAAAGATTCGCCAAGTCCTTGGGTTAAAGCGGTCTGGTAATAGATAGAATTGAGCTGAAAACGTTCTTGAAATCTTGGTAACACTTCTTCCTTAATGATTCCTTTCATTTCATAAGGAACCCCCGGTAAACTGATGAAGATGATTCCATTATTCTCAAACCACATACCGGCAGCCGTACCGTAATTGTTTGGCAAAATGGTGCAATTTTTTGGAAGTGCAGCTTGCTGATTATTCGTTTCCAACATTGGGCGATTTCTCGCTGCAAAAAATGCTTGTATTTTTTCTAGCGTAGGTTGGTGTATCTCTAACTCAGTATTGAAGTACTCGCACAAGGTATGTTTTGTAATGTCGTCCTTTGTTGGTCCTAATCCACCTGTAATAATTACAGCATGGACACCCTCAGCGACATTTCTGAGGGCACCGGTAATTTCTATTTTATTGTCTGCAATATTCGAACATTTTACCACCTGGGCACCGATTGAACTGAAAGTTTTTCCTAGCCATGATGCATTCGTATTTACAGTTTGGCCAATCAGTAATTCGTCACCGATACAGATAATTTCTATTCTCATGACTTAATGAATTTAGCGATGGATTCTATATGACCAGTATGTGGAAATTGGTCTACTAAACTGATTTTTTCGAGTAAATATCCGGCATCCACCAGAAGCGAGGTATCTCTTGCTTGGGTCGATGGATTGCAGGAAATATATACGATAGTTTTAGCGCCTAATTCAATGACCTTTTGAAGAGTTTTTGGAGCAATTCCAGCGCGCGGAGGGTCGAGCATTATTCCAGCTATCTTACCCTGGTATTCAGGATGTTCTTTCAAAAATTTACCGACATCCTTGGCATAAAAGTCAAGATTTTCAAGTTTATTACGTTGCGCATTTTCTTTGGCATCCTCAATGGCTTCAGCGATAATATCCACACCGATAACATGTACTTTATTGTCGCGTTTACTCATAAGTTGACCAATGGTTCCTGTCCCGCAAAATAAGTCCATTAATACATTGTCTTCAGCATATTTAGTTTCAAAGAGGTAATCAATGGCTTTGTCGTATAATTTTTCCGCACATTGAGGATTAGTTTGAAAGAAACTCTCCATGCTGATTTGAAATTCTAGTCCCGACAAACACTCTTTGAGGGTTTTCTCCCCAAATATTTGTTGGTTTTTTCCATTTTCGATCTTTGATCGGTCGGCAACATTGTCGTTAATTGTATGTTGAAGCCCTGCAATTCTGCCTTGAAATGTTGTTTTTAGAAAACTACCGAATGCCCTGACATCAAATTTATCAACCCCCTCAGAAGATGTTACCAAATTCACTAATAATTGTTGAGATGTAAATGACTTTCTTACAATAATATGTCTAAAAAATCCATTTTTCTTCGGAGGGTGCCAAGCCGGTAATCCCGTCGCGCGCAGGTAGTTTCTGATCTCTTTGAGTTTTGTTTCCCACTCTTCATCAAATAATCCGGATGGTAAATCTAAGTTTTCTACTTTCCACCAGGTACCGCGTCGCTTAAAACCTAGGGCGAAAGCGTTGTCGATATCCTGCTCTGTATGGATGCAATGTTGGATGGACGAAAATGAGTACTCCATTTTATTCCGATAGAAATAGTGGGAGGGAGATGAGATAAAGCAATCAAAAAGAGCGTCAATTTGTTTGATACCCGATAAGCGAGAAAACGTTTCAAGTGCAGACTGTTTTTTCACGGTCTCCTGCTTTTCTACAGGCACCCTAATGTATGGACCACCTGAAATTTCCTGAAATTTTGAATCCTTTTCAACGCTTGATCTCCGAATTATGCATAATAATTTTGCCTCTGCGTGTTGTTTCCGAGCCACATCAATCTTAACCTTGACGAGTTGCCCCGGAAAAGCATTCGCAATAAATACGATGTATCTGCCCTTGTCGTTATCAATTTTAGCGATTCCTCTTCCACCGAAGGCATAGTCGCTCACTTCCAAATCTACTATTTCTCCGCGATGAAAATGCATTAAATCATTCCACGTATTACACCTTTATCGGATTTTTCCACGAACGTCAATATCTCCTCGCATATTGTACTTGAGGGCATTGTATTTCTGATACTTTCTATTCCCTTAGAAAGGTTGCTGTTTTGTATGTAAAGGGTTCTGTATATGTCTTCAATTTCTCGAATATGTTCGTCTGAATATCCACGTCTTCGCAATCCAACGGAGTTTACTCCGGCGAATGTCAAGGGCTCGCGAGCGGCTTTGATGTATGGCGGAACATCTTTTCTAATTAGGCTTGCACCCCCAATAAATGCGTGTTTACCGATATGAACAAATTGTTGAGCCGCAACTTTTCCTTCTAAAATTGCCCAATCATCAATCTGAACATGTCCTGAAATACCCGTGTAGCTCGCTAAAATCACATTATTACCTATTTGGCAATCATGTGCAACATGCACATAAGTCATCAGCAGACAGTTATCACCAATCTTCGTCACCAATTTATCTTGTGTAGCGCGATGTATCGTTGCGTATTCACGCACTTTTGTATTATTACCAATTTCGACCGTTGTTTCTTCTCCATTAAATTTCAGATCCTGAGGAATAACGGCAATCACGGCACCAGGAAAAATCTCACATTCCTCTCCTATTTTTGCGCCAGGATAAATGACAACGTTCGGATGAATTATGGTATTATTCCCAATGACCACATTCTCGTGAATAGTCGCAAATTGGTGAACGGAAACATTATGTCCCAGCGTAGCGTTTTTTGAAACGGAAGCAAGATTGCTTATGCTCATAGCTCCCTATCTTTTACGATTTGTGCCAGCATTTCAGCCTCTACGACAACTTTTCCATTGACATAGCCTCTCCCCAACATTTCAACCAATCCTCTGCGGATTGGAGACATCAAGATCAACTCAAATACAATTGTATCACCAGGCAATACTTTTTGCTTAAAACGCACCTTGTCAATTTTCATAAAATAGGTGGAGTAAAGGTGAGGGTCTTCCACTTTGCTTAAAGCAAATATCCCTCCAACTTGAGCCATAGCCTCTACCTGCAATACCCCAGGAAAGACTGGATTTCCGGGAAAGTGACCAGTAAATATAGGTTCATTTACCGTAATATTTTTAATGCCTACGATGGAATTTTCTGTTAAGTCAATGATTTTATCCACCATGAGAAAAGGATACCGATGCGGTAACATTTTTTCAATATCATTGATATTATAAATTGGTTCTTTGGTTAAATCGAAGTATTTCCCTGTATCTTGTTGCTTTTTAATCTGGTCTCTCAATACTTTGGCAAAACTTACATTTCCAAAATGACCGGGTCTTGCTGCCAATATGTGGGCTTTGATAGGTTTACCGATTAAAGCTAAATCTCCAACGATATCGAGCAATTTATGCCGGGCTGGCTCATTTTCATAATGTAACGAAGAGCTGTTCAAAATACCAATAGAGTTTACGGATATATCCAGATGCTCCTTCCCTAATAACTTTGATAAAGTCTTTAATTCTTCCTTACTGATATCAGTTCTGTCCACCAATACAATGGCATTTTCTAAATCTCCACCTTTTATGAGGTTGTTCTTTGCTAAATATTCAAGTTCTCTCAAGAAAACAAATGTTCTACACCTCGAAATTTCCTCATTAAACTCGCCAATGTGATACATACTGGCATGCTGAGTGCCTAGAACTGGAGACTTATAGTCAACCATTACGGTTAGTCGATAATTTTTATCAGGAATAGCCAAGAATTCAATTCCTTTTTCCGTATCTTCCCAAGGAATATTTTCTGTGAGTTCAAAATATTCTCGCGTTGCATCTTGTTCTTCAATTCCTGCGGCTAATATGGCATCAACAAAGGGCTTGGCGCTTCCATCCATGATTGGAATTTCAGAGCCATCAATTTTGATTAATGCATTGTCGACTTGACATCCGTATAATGCCGCTAAAACATGTTCTGTTGTGTGAACGCGTGCACCATTAAATTCTAAAGTCGTTCCCCTTTCCGTGGAGACGACGAGGTCAACATCGGCAACAATTAGGGGTTGTTCAGGTAAATCGACACGTTGAAATTTATAACCATGGTTTACAGGAGCAGGACAAATTTCTAATTTCACCATTTCTCCACTATGCAGACCAACCCCACTCAATTGCACTGGTAACTTGATGGTACATTGTTTATCTGTCATTTTTGATTTTTAATGAGTTCGTTTAACTGACTTTCCAGTTCTCTTAATTTTTCTAAAATAAATGGCAGTTTCCTAAACCCAAGGTATGATTTTTTAAAATCCATATGGGAAATTCCGGGACTTCCCATCAGTGTTTCCGCTTTTTTTACGCTTGAGGGAATTCCAGATTGAGCAATTATTTTTGTGTGATCTGCAATATGCAAATGGCCACTGATTCCTGCTTGACCACCAATGAGAACATGGTCTCCAATTTTTGCCGATCCGGCGATACCGACCTGCGCGGCCATTGCGGAGTTGACGCCAACTTCGACATTGTGTGCAATTTGACATAAATTGTCTATTTTCACCCCTTTTCTTATTAGTGTTGATCCCATAGTTGCTCGATCAATTGCGCAATTGGCTCCTACCTCCACGTTATCTTCGATGATAACGTTTCCAATTTGAGGGACTTTTTGAAACTCTCCTTTGTCATTTGGGGCAAATCCGAAACCGTCAGATCCAATAACGGTTCCTGCGTGTATCACACAATTGCTTCCAATTTTACAATCCTCGTAAATCGTGACGTTGGGATGAATAATTGTATTGTTGCCGATTTCAACATTTTCGCCAATGATAACGTTTTGCATTATGACCACCCCGTTCCCAATTTTTGACTGCTCACCAATGTAAGAAAAAGCACCTAAAAAAATTGACTCTCCTATGTTGGCACTTTTAGCCACGAAAGACGGATTCTCAATTTTAGGTTTTTTCTTCTTCATGCCATTGTAAAGGTCCAATAATTTTGCAAAACAGCTGTATGCGTTATCAACCCTGATGAGGGTTAGTGTGCTAGGAAGAGGTTTTGTTGCTATAAAACTTTTATCGACAATGCAAATACTTGATGCGGTATTATAGATAAAGGGCTCGTATTTTGGATTCGCTAAAAAAGATAAGGACCCTGGTTTCCCCTCTTCAATTTTTGTCAAGGTATTAACAACAGCGCTTTCGGAGCCATCAACATCACCTTGAAGTAGCGAAGCAATTTGTCCCGCAGAGAATTCCATCTCTCAAATTTACGAATTGAAATAACGTGCGAATCAATTATGCAGACTATTTTTCAACACCCTAGCAATTTATTTTCTTGGTAAAATGGTGTCAAAAGTGAAAGAGATAACCTCCATTCGCTCTTTCATCCAGATAGCCCGTGCTTCAATCTTTCTATTCTTTTCGTCTATAAATCGAATCGAGTGCTCCGGTTTTGGGCGAATATTGAAATTGGAGCGTGAAAAATCGATGATGCCATTTGTTTTGATAGCATGGAGTAAAGCATTATTATCCTTGAAGCCCATCTCTTTCATTTGGCCTTCGAGTAACTCATTTTCGGGGACATAAATAAAATCTTGCTCTTTAGGGAAATACAAAAAAGATCCAATTCCTTTTGAGTTTGTTGAATAACTGTGTGCATCCTGTTCGATAAGGTTGACCTCTGCGATAAAGCTCTCGTAGGGCATAGAAATAAGAAAAGCAAATTTTCCGCTCTGCATAGAATAAACTTTAATTGACTCCTCTTTCTTACTTTGACTGAAGTCAATTTCTGCTTCCTCAATGAGTTTTTTTAGTTCCAAGGTTGAGATACCCCTCCTTAAAAGTTCAGCTTTGTTAACACTGTCCGCTACCAAAACACGGTCCATTATTGCAGCTTTAACACGTGCCTCGGGACCCCAATTGCAACTCCGGTTTCCAAAAAAGAAAAAGACTATGACTACTCCTAAGCCGAATCCGAAACCGTAGTATTTTAGCCTCCTGACGAAAGTGCTCATAAAAAAGCCGAGATTTCTAAACCTTCTAGCTTATAGTAAAGCTTCTAATTTTTGTGCTAAAGTAGCTTTTGGCACTGCTCCAACCGATTTGTCGACCACCTCACCATTTTTGATAAATAAAACTGTCGGAATGTTGCGGACATTGAATTGAGCGGATACGGAACTATTAAGATCTACATTAACTTTCCCAATAACTGCTTTACCTTTATATTCATTAGCCATTTCCTCGATTACTGGACCAATCATGCGACATGGGCCGCACCATTCCGCCCAAAAATCTACTACCACGGGTTTATCAGACTTTAAAACCAATTCATCAAAATTGCTATCTGTAATTTCAAGTGCCATAATTTATGTTTATTTCAATTCAGGTGCAAATTTACTTAAATTATATTTCAGTCAAAAGGAAATTTAATTATTTCCGGCTTAACTCAATTGACAAATATTTTGAGGTGTGAGAAACGGATTTTTTTTGTCTAATCATCTCCTCTGGTGTTCCCTGAAAACAGATTTCACCCCCTTTTTCACCGGCATCTGGACCAATATCAATCAGGTAATCAGCAACTTTTATCAAGTCTAAATTGTGTTCTATTAAAACTACGGTATTTCCTTCATCAACTAGTTTTTGCAATACTTCTAACAGAAGTCTGATATCTTCAAAATGTAGACCTGTAGAAGGTTCGTCTAATAAATAAATTGTTTTTCCTGTTCCTTTTCGCGATAATTCACTTGCCAACTTTATGCGTTGTGCTTCACCACCTGACAAAGTTGTTGCACTTTGACCAAGCGTAATATACCCAAGTCCAACACTACTCAGCGTTTTTAGAACCCTGTAAATTTTCGGGATTGATTCAAAAAAAGACAATGATTCTTCAATTGTTAAATTTAACACATCTGAAATCGACTTCCCTTTATATTTGATTTCTAAAGTTTCTTGATTATACCTTTTACCATTACAAGTCTCACATTCAACATATACATCAGGTAAAAAATTCATTTCTATAAGGCGCATTCCTCCACCGTTGCATAATTCGCATTTTCCACCCGATACATTAAAAGAAAATCTTCCAGGTTTGTACCCTCGAATTTGCGATTCAGGGAGTGTTGAGAATAAATTTCGAATGTCATCAAAAACTTTAGTGTAAGTTACTGGATTTGAACGCGGTGTCCTACCGATTGGACTTTGATCGATTTCTATCACTTTATCTATGTATTCTAATCCTTTGAGCGAAAAATAAGGTAAAGGTGTTTTCAATCCATTGTGAAAGTGTGCTTGAAGTGCTGGAAAAAGGGTTTGATTGATTAGACTCGACTTTCCACTACCTGATACTCCCGTGATACATGTTAACGTACCGAGCGGAATTTTTAGATCTATATTTTTTAAATTGTGTCCATTGGCTTGCGTTAATGTCAAATACTTTCCGGAACCTTTTCTACGGTTAGTTGGTATTGATATTACTTTTTTTCCCGTCAGAAAATTTATCGTCTCCGAGGTCTGGGATAAATATTCTTTGAATTCCCCTGATGCCACTATTTTTCCACCAAATCGTCCTGCTCGGGGTCCTATTTCAACGATAAAATCTGCATTTTCTATCATTTCTCTATCGTGCTCCACCACGAGAACTGAATTTCCTGAATCTCTTAACCTCTTAAGAGATTCTATAAGCTTGTTGTTATCCCGCTGATGCAGCCCAATGGAGGGCTCGTCTAAAATGTAAAGAACGTTTATTAATTGTGTTCCAATCTGGGTGGCAAGTCGAATTCGTTGTGCTTCGCCTCCAGAAAGAGATTTCGAAGGCCGATTCAGCGTTAAGTAGTCCAAACCAACATTTAAAATGAAAGAAAGCCTCTCTCGAATCTCTTTGACGATTTCTCGGGCAATGCGCTGCTGATCTGACGAGAGAAAATTATCGATTTTTTCTACCCAATGGGCTAAATCATCAAGTTGCATACTTGAAATATCACCAATGTGTTTGTCTCCAATTTTGAAATGAAGCGCCTCTTTTTTTAGCCGCGACCCGCCACAACTCTCACAAGTAACCATGTTGGTAAAACGTTGTGCCCAGCGTTGCATGGCAGTATTTCCATCCTCCTTGGAACGGATGAGGTACGACGAAATACCTTCAAATTTAAATTCCTCATCCGTTATTGAAAACTCCATATCCTCGTTCCCGTACAGTAAAATATTTAGTACTTTCTCCTCGATTTGAAATATTTGGGTACTAAGGTTGTATCCGTAGTGTTGTAATAATTTTTCAATTTTGTCGTAAAACCAATTCTGTTTGTACTCTCCCAGTGGTATGATGGCTCCTTGTCTGATGCTTTTTTGCTGATCTGGAATAATTTTATCAAGGTCTAGTTCACTCACTAAACCAAGGCCGTTGCAAGTTGAACAAGCACCATATGGAGAATTAAAAGAAAAGAGATTTGGTTCTGGGTCTGGATAACTAATTCCCGTGCTCGGGCACATTAACGACCGACTGTAATAACGCTTGTGTTCATTCTCAGCACTTATAACTAAGAGGTTGCCATCTCCTAATTTCATTGCTGTTACAACACTATCATAAAGTCTTTTTTCAATTTTCTCATTTGCTTGTAAACGATCAACTACAATTTCTATGTCATGTATTTTGTATCGATCAAGTTTCATTCCCGGACGAATATCAAGTATTTTTCCATCAACCCTTACTTTCGTATATCCGTTTCTTAAAATTTGTTCAAATAGCTCTTTGTAGTGACCTTTTCGACCTTTTATTTTTGGAGCTAAAAGGTATATTTTCTCCTCTTTAAAATTTGAAAGAATCAAATTTGCAATATCAATATCTCCGTATTTGACCATGATTTCACCGGAATTCATGGAATATGCCGTTGACGCACGAGCAAATAATAGTCGGAACAAATCGTATAATTCAGTTATGGTACCCACCGTTGACCTTGGAGACTTGGATACGGTTTTTTGCTCAATGGCTATGACCGGACTTAGCCCTTCAATTTTATCAACATCAGGCCGCTCTAAACCACCAATAAATTGCTTAACATAAGACGAGAAAGTATCTATGTAGCGGCGCTGCCCTTCAGCAAATATTGTATCAAATGCAAGAGACGATTTCCCACTTCCGCTTAGCCCTGTGAAAACTACTAGCTGATTACGAGGAATGGATAGGTCAATATTTTTTAGATTATGAACGCGTGCTCCGAAAACATCTATGCAATTTTCCTCTTTCAATATTGACAATTTTTGCAAAAATAGCCAATCTTTATTCAGGTGCCTTGTAAATGAGCGTATTTCTATAGAGGTAACTGAAAACTAGGATAAAAAATACAGGAAAAATCAAAATATATTCTATTTCTTTAAGGTGGACTAAACATACAATAGAACTTGACATTATAAAAGAAAATAATCCAATTCCCATAAAAATCCACCATACTTGGCGATCATTAAACCCTGCATATACAAGGTGATGAGTGGTATGATCCTTTCCTCCTTTCAATGGTGATTGGCCTTTACGTAAACGATTCACAAGTACGGTGATGCTATCTGCCGCTGCAGCAGTTAATGCGGTGAGCGTAATTATAAGTCCTATCCATGAATGGTTATGAGTCTCACTACCAATATTCCACAAATATTTAATGGTAAAAAATGCAACAAATAACCCAATGAATTGGCTTCCTGAGTCTCCCATGAATAATTTGGAAGGATGGAGATTGAACCTAAGAAAACCAATAAGAGCACCTAACATCCCAATAATTATTGAAATTAAAAAGGTTTCGTCAAAATTTTTGATAAAACTTGATGAAAATAGGCAAGAAAGCAGCGTGAAAAATACTGAGGTAGCAGTAATACCGTCCATATTATCTAACATATTAAGAGAGTTCATGAGCATTACAACCCAAAGTACGGTACAAATTTGATCTAACCATGGTATATGAAAAAGGTCAATTTGTGTGCCGGTCCAGGTCAGAAGAATACCACACAGTATTTGTATTGCTAGTTTTAAGTAAGGCTTTGTATTGTAGGCATCATCAAACAAGCCCATGAGAAATGCAATTGATGAAGATAAGAATAGTCCAACAAAACTTTGGTTTGCAAAAATATTCACTTGATTATTCATTATTGAGCATAAAAAAAAGGAAGCAAAGAAAGCAATAAGGAGGCTAACTCCACCAATAGACGGTTTACTTTGATTACTCCAACGCACAGTAATATCATTCTTGTTCCGGATTCCTAAGGTTAGAGAAAACTTCAATAATAATTGATTCATAAGTAGAGATGTCGTCAACCCAAGTAAAAAGAAAAATATGTTGTTTATTGATTCCGTCATTACTAACTAAAAGGACTTATAAATTCACTAAATTTAATTCCATTTTTATCTTTATTAGAAATAATAGGAGTGGTAACCTCCCAATCTATATTGAGTATTTTGTCATTCCAAAGTATACTTCGTTCGTTTTCCGGTGAATAGTAATTGGTACATTTATATGTCAAAATAGTGTCTTCCTCGAGGGCACAAAATCCGTGAGCAAACCCAGGAGGTATCCAAAGCTGATTTTTATTTTTTGAACATAAAATTATTTTTAGATGCTTTCCGTAAGTTTCTGAGGAAGTTCTAATGTCGACAACAACATCCAAAGCCTTACCCTTGTTTACCTGCACTAATTTACCTTGATCAAAGGGAGGAAGCTGAAAATGTAATCCTCTCAAAACGTTGCGACCAGAGCACGATTCGTTGTCCTGAACAAAGGTTACATTCGGTAGAAAAACATCGTACCTTTCGCGATTGAAAGACTCGAAGAAATATCCGCGATCGTCGCCAAAAACTTTCGGGTATATGGATAATATACCCTTTATTTTTTCCTCCTTGATTTCCATTTCTTTTTTATTCTTTTCCAAAGGCGTAAATGTAAAGGCAGGTCGTCCAAATCATCTGTATAGTAACCAGATTCGCCGTAGCCATATGATCCATAACCATACCCGTAACCATACCCGTAACCATACCCGTAACCATACCCGTAACCATATCCGTAGAAAGATCTTCCCATTTTTACACTATTTAAGATGACGTTCAAATTGTTTATTTTTTGAACTTTAATCAATTCTTCCACACGTTGAGTAAAAATCCTTTGAGAATAATTAGCCTTGAAAACATAGAGGGGAATATCGGAAATTGCTAAAATCTCAACCCCGTCTGATACAATACCGACTGGTGGGAGATCGATGAGAATCATATCGTATATGCTTTTCAGTTTTTCAATCACATCCTTTACTTTTTGCCCCTGAACTAATTCCGATGGATTAGGAGGGATTGGTCCAGCGGTGATGTAATCTAAATTATGGAATTCTGATTTGTTTATTACCTCTTCCAACGAAGCCAATCCCGAAATTAAATTACTCATTCCAAAAGTGTTTTCCGCATTAAATCCATGATGAATTTTTGGTTTGCGTAAGTCAAGATCTACCAGTATAGTTCGTTTTCCGTTTGCAGCGACCAAACCGGCTAGATTTAACATCACAAAAGTTTTTCCTTCTCCAGAAATGGATGACGATATTGCCACAACTTTTGCATCCTTATTTATGAAACTCATGTTTGTTCGGATAGTCCTCACAGCTTCTGCCATCCTAGATTTTGAGGATTCATTAACAACCATTTGTGAAAACTTCATTTTTCTTTTAAATTTTGGAATAATCCCAATAAAGTTAGTTTGTGGGGGTAATATTTTTTGCAGATCATTTGCATTAATAATGTCGTTGTAAGTTAAATATAGCCATAACATTCTCCCAAGACCGATGAGTAATGCAAAAGTGCATGCTAAAGCATAAACTAACATTTTATTCGGTCTAATTGGTGAAGTTGGCATAATTGGTGGGGTCAAAATTCTTGTAGAAGATGAATAACCTGCACTACTTAATTCTAAGGCCACTTTTTTCTCCGTAAAAAGTGAGAAATATTTATTGTTTAAATCCTGAATGTACTTCAGACGGTCCAATTCCATCGATTTAGTCGGGAGATTAAAATATTCTTGTTCGATTTCACCAAGTTTTCTCGAATATATGACCTTATCCGAATCTATTCTCTCTTCAATAACCATCATACTTCTCCTTATATTGGCTATTTTATTCTGAATTTTTACTTCGATCCTTTTTATTGATTCATTTTCAAGTGTTACATCTTTTAGTAATTCTTCTTTTTTCTCAAGAAGATCATTAAGTTCCTCTATTTGTCTAATAACAGTACCTTCAAAACTTTTTTTGCCTATCATTTCTGGAATAACCTTATAAATTTCAATCCGATTTGGGTTACTTGTTATCTTGGATTGAACCAAATTTAGGGTGCTCAATTCCTCCTCTAATTCAGTAACTTTTTTTGAATTTTCTGTCAATTCTTCGGCTAAATTGTCACCTAACTTTTCGATATTTGGCAATTGTTCCTTCTTTTGAAATTGTGCAAGAGTTTCCTTTGAACCTTCCAAAATATGCGATAATGAGTCCAATTGATAATCGATAAAGGCAATTGTTTTTTGAGCATTTTTAACAGTGTTTTCCTTCTGAAAAATTAAATAGGAATCGATAAGTGATTTTGTTATGTCATGGGATAGCTTGGCATTTGAATTTTCATAGGTAATTTCTATTGTTTGGGCTTCAGGATTTACAGCTATTACGGTTAGTTTATTCTTTATATCTTCTATCAGTTTTGATTTAGAGTTAAATCTAAAATATAAACGCGATTCATTACATAATTCAATTATTTCTTCAATATTTTTCCCTTTGATAATTATGTCAAACTCTTTATTTTTAAATCTTTTATTTAAGGATAATTGAATTGTGTTTTTTCCGATGTTACTCTCATAGTTTAGAATAAGTTTTCCGTCTCTAGCCACAGTAATATCAATATCTTTTTCACAAAGGCTTGAATCGTTCAGGGAATAGACTGTTATTGAAAATTGAACATCCCTGTAAAGATTTCGGGTCAAAATTGTCCCCTCAGAATAAAAACTTGTGTAAAGGCCTAAATTTTCAATTGATTTGCCAATTATAAAATCAGATCGAATCAACTCTACCTCCTGATCTAAGTTGACTCCTTTGTCAACGTTGACAATATCTTTACCAAGAATATCGCTGACCTTATTTTCCAGAATCACTTGAATAAGTGCTTTCGTTTGATAAACAGGGGTGGAATAACGAAGATAAAAAAAAGCAAAAATTAAAAATAGAGTGAGATAAAAAAAAGGTTTTTTCCAGTGTCTAGCTAAAATTACCTCTAGAATAAGTGGATTAAATTCTTTATTTAAAATTTTTTTACCTGAACCTGTTGACATAAAATAGCATTTACCTGAAAATAGCAATTATTGCCAAAGATGACGTTATAAGACCAACCCATGGCCCAACTCTTTCTGAAATCGAAGAAGCATACCTAGGTCGGTAGTCAATGTAAATGTAGTCATTGCATTGAACTATCATTTCTGCCTGTTGCATGCTATGAATGGATGATAAATCGATTTTATATATTTCTCTT
>Ga0194117_10003892_pt1 | contig 14647 bp, 8 predicted proteins | sample TA2MahsurfametaG_FD_160579 | JGI IMG/M metagenome (GOLD analysis project Ga0194117, IMG submission 160579) | Freshwater microbial communities from Lake Tanganyika, Tanzania - TA2015009 Mahale N1 surface | ecosystem: Environmental > Aquatic > Freshwater > Lake | place: Tanzania: Lake Tanganyika...
ATGCAAGAACTGTGTGTCCATTGCTAGGGTTTGGCATTAATTCGGAAACGGGTGAATCCATATCACCATAATTGATGAACACATTTGTTTCATCAACAGTCGTATTGACTGAATCACACTTTGTCCGATAAGTAATTGTATTTATCTCAACTTTACCATTCACAGGCATGAACACTTTGATAGTGCGTAGTGTATCACAAACACCTTTGCATGGCGGGACGGGAACTCGTATGACGCAGCATCTATCATTAATCACTTCACGAGTCAATTGTTGATAAACTGAGTCCAAAGATGCAGATGAATATACTTCAAATGTTTTTCCTTTTGTCAATCGAGCCAATTCTTTCAAATCTGCCAGACCTGCCTGATCGAGTGGATCTTGTTTATTCAAACCAAATGCTATGGAATATATCGGCAGTGGATTGATGGTGTCTTCTTTTATTTTGTTGACAACAGCATTAAACTCCGGAAATCGATTATTTCCTCCATCACTTAATAGAATTATCGCTCTATTAGGATTCGGATGTTTTCTAATGGAATCGATAGCACGAATAACTGCTTCATTCATGGCTGTGAAACCTGATGGAATCAATTTATTGATGGCATCTTTAAGCAAGAATTTGTTATTTGTCCATGTTTGATCAACCTTGCTAGTATCGGAAAATGAAATGATCATAGCCTCATCTTTTGGCCCCAAACGATCAACGAATTCCGTACTTGCAGTTTTGGCCGCCTCGATTCGTACCCTGCTATCTGTGGGGCTGATAAAATCCATCATGCTTCCCGATCTATCGAGTACCATTGCCAAGACAACTCCTTTTTCTTTCTTTTGATCGCATGATATAGAGTCAGGACACAAGAAAAATGAACTGTCGACTATCGAATTATTGCTATCTAATCCACAACCTACTTTGTGAAAAATCGCCAAATCATTGGCACTTTCAAGAATATTCTTTCTTCCCGATACTGCATTTGAATCCTTTACAAACACACCGACTGTGACGTCCAAAGCTATAAGCTCACCACGAGAATTATAAATACCTACGGGCTTTTCACAAAATTGTATCACGGATTCTTCGATTGTCACTGTCAATTCATCCACATTGTCTGAATATCCGGGTATGAGTCTCTCCAGAGTCAAACTTTCAATCGAATCAAGGATATTGAACTTGAATGGATTGCCCGTACCAGGAATTTGGAATGTGTATGTATGATTGGTTTCAAATGATCCTGCATATCTTGGATTCAGAGGTTGCCCATCCAAACGGAACCCCAAATGTTTGAAAGGATTGATACGAGTCCTTACATTCTTGCTCAAATTTGGGATCGTATTTATTTGTCCTCTGCTTGGATAACTATTTGTATCGGAATATGGAAGCTGTAGCACATAAATTGGATATGTATCATTTCCATTCACAAATGTCATAAAGGGCCAAACCGAATGGGATACATTAGGACTTACTGAATAAATACCCCAAGCATCTCCCATGACTTTTGATGTATTGCCGGTGAATGAAAAAGAGCCGGTAATTGTAATTGTGTATAATGAACCGGGATCAGTATTGAATGTTGTTTTTACGATTTCGGGTGAATTTGCCTTGACAGTCAATACTTCCTTGACTGATTTGCCCGGTTGAGCCGTCACATAAGTCTGCATGAACCCCAGCAAGCAGAAGACGATAGATAGTATGTGATTTCTTTTCATAGTTGTTCTCTCATAAGAATATTGTGTAGTGTTCAGCATGACCCTTACTCCTGAATGATTATTTCATGCTGTTTGATCATGTTCCCTTTTGCGAACACTTTTGCTATATATTTACCTGTCGCAAGACCATTTGTGCTTAAAGTCACGCTATTTGATCCTTTTTTCAGGTTTTTGATATTCATAGAATTGATCTTCTTTCCGGATGCATCATACAACTCAACGCGAACTTGGGTCGAGCCGGATAATTGCAAAGGGAATGTTGCATTCAATTGCGCTGATTTTTTTCTCGCGGGAATGACTTTCGTATACAATTCTCCCCCGTTTTGTCTTTTACTGAGAAATGTCTTGGCGCAATTCGTTTTATATGTGGTAGCTCTGGCTGTAACACCACCCTCAAAAGGATAGTATATCACGATTGTTCGCACTGTATCCCCACTGCCTTGCTCACAAGGAGCAACGGGATATTCAATTGAACAACATTCTTGCTCTCTGATATCTCTGCTAATCAATGCATATGTTGAATCCAGTGCTTTACTATTGGTGATCAAGAAAACTCTACCACCGGAAGCAACTGCGATACTATCCATTCTACTTAATCCCGCCAAATTGTTTTGAGCTCTAATACTATCAATAAACTTCTCTGTTGGATCTGTTATAGTGTTATCAATTGTGGTGTCCATTCCAAGAGCCAAAATAAATACAGGGATATTACGAGTGGCAGGCAGTTCATTGATCACAACCTGTGCATCAATTGGAGCAATATTATTTGCTCCATCGGTTAAGGCAACAATTGCTTTCAAACGATTATCATGACTTTTCGTTCTGGCAATGGCAGTGATTAATGCTTTATGCAATGCAGTTTGCAATACAGTGGTATTCAATCTTGCACTGAATGTATTGATGCTATTTTGCACGGTTTGTTTATTTGGGGTCCAATTGACGTCAACATTGATATCTGAAGTATCAGAGAAGGATAACATCAAAACGGAATCCCTAGAAGAAAGCCTGTTTAAAAAATTTGTGGCGGATTTTGTTGCAGCGTCAATTCTGGGTGTTTTATCATCTCTGCTCACAACATCCAACATGGAGGAAGTTCTGTCAAAAAGCATTGCAATGGATACCGACTCAACCGATTTATTGCAACTTATGCTGTCAGGACAAACAAACTTTCCATTGTCATAAATAGCGACCTGATTTTTGTCAAACAAAATATTACGTTTTCCTGTTGCCTTATTGGTATCTGTAACCAACACTGAAACATCAACTTTGATACCTGTCATTTTTGTGGTATCATTTGGATCAAGTAGTGGTGCGGCTGAACAAATATTAACAAAGTATGGAATGATTTCTTCAATCAATACTTCGATTTCTCCAGAATTATTGTCATAATCACCTTTCAGCAAAGAATCGGCATTTGTATACACTGAATCGATAATTGCAAACGTTAATGAAGTGCCGTCTCCTGCTCTTTCAAATTGATATTGATGATTGATGGGATCATATGCTGTTTTCGCTATTGGCTCACCGTTTAATCTAAAGCCCGTCCACTTTTTCAAATTGAACTTATAATCGGGAAACACAAATAGTGGAAATGAATCATATGGGAATGACATGGTATCACCAACCCAGATTGGTAATTTGTATCCAGGGAATGTATCACCGGAAAGTGTATCGACATATTCCTCAGCAGGCCATTGATTATTTGCTATTCTGGAAATAGGTGCATCATACACATATCCTGCATCTATGCCATTGCCTAATTGTTCCGGCCAAATGGAAAATTCCCCTTTTAATGTGATTCTGTATCTCTTTCCTGAACGCAATTCATCTGAAGCAATCGAAGAACCGGAATTTGCTTTGATCTTCAATAATTGCGGGAAATCTGCATGCAACTCTACACCACCAAGAATCACCAGAAGTAGTAGATAGCGCATAAAGTGTGTTGTAATAAACATCAATGTACCCTGTAAAAAATGTGTTTTCATATAGCCTGTCATTGCAGGCCCCCATTAAATCTATCCATGTTGACCTCATACTCAGGGGGTGTTTGTAATCGGTACACATTAACTAATTCAAATATAGTGCCAATATGGATAACATGCATGATCATGGAAATAGTTCAAACTATGTAACTATATTTATATCAATATGTTATAGACTTTTCAACATCTTTCTCGATACACATTCTTGCTATGTTTTGCACTGTAGATGTGTGTAAGTTATTTCACACTATTTTCTGTTGTGTGAAGGCAAAAAAAAAAGCAGGTTTTTCAACCTGCTTTTTATGTCATCTTACGATATACATTTTCCTTGATATTGTCTCCGTGCCATGCCTTATGACAATGGAGTACATACCTTGCGGCTCGGAACTCAAATCAACATTCAGGCGATATCTTCCAATATCCTGGAATCCATCAAGCAAAGTCCGAATTGGGACTCCATCTTGATTGAATATTGCAATTGATACATTACCATATGTAGGAATTTCATAAGCCAAAGCAGCCAATCCATTTCCTGGATTAGGCGCAATATCCGATACATTGAAGGGCTCACCATTGCTAATCAGCATATCATCATATTCTTCAAAGATTGAATTGTATGTTGTGTCGCATTTGGTTCTATATGTAAAATTCCTTGTTATGATTTTTCCTTGGACAGGAAGAACCAAAGTGACAACCCTCACTGTATCTCCTTTATTTTCGCACTTAGGCACTTTATAGATGATTTTGCAGCATTTCTTTCTAAGAATTTCTCTCGTTCTCAAATTCGCATAGACATCATTGAGTTCTCTAGCACTATTGATGAGATAGAATTGTCCACCAGATTCACTTGCGATAAGTTTCAGTGTATCAACGCCTGCCAGGTCTTCAGGGTCTTTGCTTAGACCAAGTGATATGCAGTAGATTGGTACTTTGATAGGACTGGATTTTATCTCTTTCAAAACAGCATCATAATAGATTTTACGATTGACAGAATCAGGATGATGTTGATCTGAGCCATCGCTCAACAATACAATACCCTTTACAGGATTTGTTCCTTTGCGAACTTTATCCAATCCTTTAATGATTGCCTCATATAAAGATGTCCAACCCTCTGCTTGAATTTGACCTATGGCATTCTTAAGTAATTGCTTGTCATTAGTCCAATCCTGATCGAGAGTTACTTGGGTTGCGAAGGACATCACAAACCCTCTATCTTGCACTTTCATTGAATCAATAAACTTATTTGCTGCCACTTTGATCGCATTGATTCTAATTGATGTATCTAGGGCTTTATCTATTTCTAATGTCATTGAACCGGATCTATCAACAAGAAGCCCTATATCCAAACTATCCTGTATGCCTGTTCTCGTTTCACAGATAACTTCTGTTGGGCAAATGAAATAGTCTTTGTCAAATAAGCCGATTTTTCCTGATCTAAACTGAGATTCCGTGACATTCTGCAAAGAGTCGGTCAAGACAGAGACATCAACTTCCAATTCAAACGTGGAGTCTGTTTGTTGCTTGGCTTGAACATCGCAGAATACGAGATTTTTGGTCTTTTCTATCTTTACGGTCAAACTTCCCGAATTATCCGCATATCCACCTTGAATGCCTTTTTCCGTACGACTAATCACTGAATCGAGAATGCGCAAGGATATCTCCTTTCCATCGCCAATCCATGTGAATGTATAGGTATGATCGTTCAATCTGAACGGTCTTTGTATTGGTAAATAGTTATTCAATGGTGCATCATTGAATCGAAATCCAATATGTTTGAACGGGTGAATCCTCGTCTTCAGTGAATAGCCGGGTTTATTATATCTTCTCGAGATTTCTGAGATTTGAGAATCAGTCGGTATTACATCTGGTTTTTCCACAGCCAAGGGCAGGAGATATATCGGCAAATTCCACGGAGGAGTTTGATTTTCATATGCCTCCATTGGCCAGAAGCCAGTGGTCAATTGTTTGGAAGGAACATGATACACATACATGGCATCCACTCCATAAGCAGTGAATTCCGGCCACATCGAATATGTACCCGTGACCGTTATCGTATAGCTTTGACCTAGGATTGAGGGTGCTGTGGTAATGATTTTGGAATCATTGGCTTGCAAAACAATTGTTGTGTCATCAAATGCATAGAGATTCACACCTGAACACAGTAAGCAAGCCCAAAACAACATATGCTGTAGGGTTTTCATTGTATTTCTCATTAATTGTGAATGTGATTGAACTATTGACTTCATCATTGTACTACCTCCACAGGAAGTTGATGAATCATTGTTCCATTCACTCTGATGACAGCTCTATAATAGCCCCTTTCTATTCCTTTGATAGTCAAGGGTATCTCTTGCTTGCCTGCCTTTTGGTTCTGTTTGTACACTTCCCCAATCAGGAGGCCATTTGCATCATATAGTTCGATTACTACTTCGCCCTTGGCATGTTGAGGAATACTCAATGCAAATTGACTTGCATTCTTGATTTGAAGAATGCGAATCGGTTTCTGAATTGAAGAATATGTAGGATCAAGATCTCTCATGCGCATACCTGCCAAAAGCTTTTTGCAAGGCGTTTTATAGGTGATGTCTTTTGTTTTCACAGATCCATTATCCATGAAATAGATCGTTGCCGTTCTCACGGTATCGGCTTTTGATGTATCACATGGGGCTATGTCTTTAAAGAAGACAGTACAACATTCTTCGCTTTTCACTTCCGTGCTTAATTGATCATAAACCGCTGTGAGCTCGGCAGCATTTTGAACAGTAAAGAACTTCCCATTGGAACGTTTTGTGATTTCTTTCATATTTTCCAATGCTTCCGTGATTCCCGGCTCTTGTGGGTCAAATCCCAAAGCAACAATGTAAATTGGAAGTGTCCCACTAGTTGAGATTGCATTATATACCGCCTGAACATCCGGTTCTATATTATTGACTCCATCGGTAAGTGCAATAATTGCTTTCTTTGTTGCAGTCTGTTTTTTTGTCTCATCAATTGCTTTAATCAATGCAGCATAAAATGCGGTTCTTCCATCGATCCTGCTATAGATGCTATTGATTGTATTGACAGCAGTTGGATTTTGATTTTTCTTTGACCATGGCTTATCTATCGAAACACTATTTGCAAAGGAAATGATGCTGAGATTATCCTCTTCGCTCAGTTTATTGACAAATGATATCCCGGCTTGTTTTGCTGCATCGGCTCTAATTTCTCCGGTATTTCGATTGATGTCAAAGAGCATGCTGCCGGATCTGTCAAACACCATTGACAATGCCAATGAACCCTTGATTTCACTTGAGCAAGAAATACTGTCCACGCAATAGAAAGTCCCCTTGTCATAGAGACCGATTCTCTGAAACTCTCCTTCAGTGAGAAGATTTATCGGCTTGGAATTGGGATCAAATGCATTTTTCAACAATGCTATATTGATTTTCACGCCATTCATTTTTCCATTAGCGTCTGTAGTTGCTTCATGATTGCCACATTCATCCACATAGATTGAGTCAGGGCCGGTTTCTTCGATTCTCACGGTGAGATGACCTGCATTATCAAGATATGCAGGCAATGTTCTTCCCGAGACCACACTGATGACTGAATCGAGTATTCGGAATGTGAGGGGTCTTCCCAAGCCAACTGTTACATAACTGTACACATTGTTTGCATTATATGCTTGCCTTGGCAACATCGGCGAACCATCGATTCTGAAGCCCATATGATTTCTGAAATCAAACTTGTACAGGGGAAACAGAATGCTGATGATTGGATTATTCGGAGGAAATATCTCCTGAGATCCAACCCAATGCGGCAATGGAAGAGAAATCACCGTATCAAGCGGATAAATGATATACTGCTCTTCCGGCCATCGCATGGCTTCGATTTCGCTTTGCGGTGCATCATAAATATAATTTGCATCGACACCGACCGAATCAATGTTCGGCAACCACCTCCACATGGAATAAGTACCGGACACGGTGACTTTATACCGCACGCCGGGCCTTAACACGGAAGATTGAACGGGTTTCCCCGTAAATGACGGAACGCTAATGGTCTCGGGAAATTGAGCCGAGAGCATGGCGCTGTTGAAGAGGATTCCGAGACAACATAGGACTCGAATCCACAACCTGAGTTGGGTAGTTTTCATGACATCCCTAAAAAAGTAAAAAGAATAACCCGCAATCACGGGTCCCCGAATAATCGGATTTATCACATGAATAGATGCAAACCCTCATACTCTTGAGGACATCATATTCATCGATACTGAAACAAGTTTGAGATTTGTAGAATATTGCCTAAAATGCCGCACCCGCGATATCCCTTTCAGGCTTATTTCATGCATTGGAAATTTCCCTTTTCCAAATCCCCATGAATTACTTGCTACAAAACACATAACAAATTACATATTTCACACTTATATGCAAGAAAGAAATTGAATGCCGAATATTCAAACATAATATATAGGCTTATGCTTTTCAGGGCTTGATTTTTATCGATTTCTCAATAACTATAGGCATTAGATCTGTATCATGATCTGATTCCTTGATTAGGACATATCCTTTTTTCTTGGGATCTTTTCTAATCAATATTCTTCCAGGTTGAAGATGATCATACCAAACCATGAAGGGTTTGATGGGAATTATCCAAGATGAATGATGCAAAGACCATACCCTATAAGCATGCCAAGTTGATGTAAACCAGTCAGGATACAACCCTATTTCATCCCCGCCATCCCCATTCAGATCTCCTAAATTTTCAATTTTTCCTCCAAGGCATTGTTCAATTTTCAAAGTTGGGATTTTGGGATTTGAACATCTTGCATAACTATCGCATGGCCCTTTACATTCAAATTCCTCTTCTGACAATTCCGGTGAGACCACCCACATATATTCCTTGATTCCATCGCCATTGACATCGACTTCAATGGCATTTCGAGGAATCTGTGCTTTTTGGGTCTTTTGTTTACTTTTCTTGATATCATCAGTTACTATGTCACTTTCCAATATTATTTTCCACTTCCCCGAGATTTTGCGGAAATGTAAATAGGAAGGATAATCCTTGACAGTTTCATTGATATACACACGTTTTTTAAAATTGCAGACATAATCTCCATTTGCAAGCTTATCGATTTGAATGGTGGATATGATAAGTTGTCTGAAATGGGGGTGCTTTTTGAAGAGCCGTTCTTTATCTGCTATGCATTTCTTTTTGGTGTATTGAGATCCATAATATTTAACTGTTTGAGCATAGAGTGAATTCAATAATTGTATATTTCTTCCATTATGGGCTTCGCTCCAATCCTGCACATGCATGATTAAGACAGGATTATCACTTATACTCCCCTGCAATGAATCAAATGGCATGGTCATGAGAATCACAATCAACATTGATTGGACTTTATCCTTGAATTCAATCAGCATGAATCAAACCCCAATAATAATTATGATGAATATTCCTCGGATTGTTCTATGCTCTCACTTTCCCAGAGTAGTCTCGCACTACCGATCAAGGCAATCAAATAGCCGGTGGTGATTAGTCCGGAACGCGATTCAAATACACCCTCCGCATAATTGGTGATGCTATAGCAAATGAGAGCTGTTGCCGAACCAAGTGCCAATATTTGAATAAGGGGGTCATGTCTGTTTTTCCGAGCCACTATAACCCCTGTGATAATGTGATACAAGATGATCAACCAGAAGGTTACGGCAAGTGGTATACCGGCCTTGAACATCAGTCCCGAATATCCATTATGAGAATATACAGCCCGCAAATGAGCCATAAGAATGAGGTCATAACGCAAATGTTCTTTTTGGAATCCATTACCACCCAATGGATAATTCATCACACCTTTCATCACTTCCTGTGTTTCCAGAACCCTTCCAAGATATGATCTATCCGTTGAGAGATTGACGCTGCTCGAAAGCCGGGTCTCAACAACCGTAAAAGCCAATTCCGAAGCATTTGGGAAAAATGTGACAAGCACGAAAATTGCCATTGCGATGAAACCAACAAATGTGCCGATCAATAATCGTCTTTTGGAGGCATCCAGCAGAAATACAAGAATGAAGAGACTGAGAAGAAAAGCCACCCATGATGTACGGGCAAGCGAAGCCACAAGAACAAGAATATACAATGTGGCAAATGCAATGGAAAAGATGCGAGCAGTCGTGCTTTTGACGCAGATGAACATAAGCAATGCTATGATGCCGGCGGCACCAAACATGGATGCATCATTTCGAACGCCTTTATATAGGACTTCATATCCATATTGAAATTTTGAGGTGACTTGCTTGTATTCATATAGATTGTAAACACCAAATGCGGCAAATACAATCGAAAGAAGAACAATCAAATACAAAATCTGTGTGCGTGTTCTGAAATGCTCGCGAATTGGAAAGTAAAACAGGATGAGCACGGGCAATTGCCAACTTCGAATCCACTGCATTGGCTCAACATCATTTCCATAAGAAACAATCACGCTGAAAAATGATGCCACAAAGAAGAGTCCTGCCAATACATCGCCACCATTCCGAAATATCTTTCTTCTTTTCACCAAAAGATGCCATAAAAACCACAATATCAAAGAGCCATGATAAAAGGCGGCAATCAACACTTCAATCATTCCGATCCCGGCATCAGTTGACTTGCTGAAAAAAGGCATGATAATGATGGCAAAAGACAACCAGATTCGAGCTAGAATCGAATCGCTGTAATCGCGAGGATCATATGGAAGATTGAATAATGACAAAAAGAACCCGTTGTTGCTTAATTTGAATTTTGAATGTTCGGCAAAATACTTGTTTTAAGCGATAAGTCTGCATAGTCGCTTTTTGGAAGGGTTTTGAGTGGTGTTGTAAAGGTATGTATTGGGGAAATTACGCACACCGAGCACGTCTCGGCTGCGCTCGATGAGCGATATGGTGTTCACCGAGCGGAGCCGAGGTGTCAGTACTTTGGGTTCTCAGCCAATGCCTTCATAAATGCAATGATATCAGAAATCTCCTGTTTCGTCAGATTCAATTTGTCAGATGGCAATGTTTGATTTGGAACATCAATTCCAAGTCCTATGCCACCACCACGATTGTAAAAATCCATGACTTCCTCTAGCGTTTTAATAGATATGAGAGTTTTACTTAGCATTTCAGAAGATATTTCGGAATCATGTACTTCAATAATATCTTGCATTTGAACTGCAATTCTCGCCATATTCTTACTATCTGCGACTTTTTGATAAGCTTCAAAATAAAATTGGAAACATTGCATTCGCCAATCTAGATTGTGAGCATCCCAATGAGTAGTGTTTAACAAATCAGAAACTTCATCAGCCAATTGAGTGAATTTATATTCTGCGATAAGCTGTCTAAAATAGCTCTCTTTTTCTTGTATTATCATGGAAATAGATTTAATAGTTTAGTGATTATTACTTCAAACTTTCAAACTTTATAATAGTATTAAGTATATTTTATAAATAATTGAATTTACATATTAAAAAAAACAATAATCACTCATTTTTTTTAGAAAAGTGATAAATCATTGTATAAATCCTTATTATCTCTATTTATCTAACATCTTATTTTTTTAGAATAAAATATGTATGTCCTGCGCGATGAACTACATAATAACCCATAGGAAATAGTTGCATATTTATAGTTGATGTTTTTTCTTGTAATAGAATCTTTCCTGATAAATCATAGAGCCGTACTAATTCATTTTTATTGTCAGAGAACTCAAGACAACCATCAACCAACATATATGATGTGCCATCTATCTCTTTGTCTCTAATAGAAACAGTACCTTTTACAATACACATTGCTTCTTTGGTTGTATCTGCACATTGTCCATTCGAAATAATGCAACGAAATTTTTGTCCATCCCTCTTCCGATCAATTGATAAAAGCGTCAATTCTTGTGTTGATGTACCAATTATACCAGATGAATCTTGCATATCAATAAAATCCACTGTCATTAGTTCTTGCCATCTATACGCAGCATTTAGTGCAGATGATTTTGCAAAAAATCGAGCAATTCCATTTTCCTGAACTTCTATATCTTTTGGTGATTCAATCATTGGTTTTTCAGGTTGCTTTAATATTATGGTAGATTGTGTTTTACATCCATTCGCATCTTCAATAATTACTGTATATGTTCCTTGTTTAAGGCCTCCGATTTCTCTAGTAAATTGAGTAGGAGTTGTTGACCATGAATATGTATATGGTGATTTTCCATTTGAAGGTTCTTGAACTCGAATTTTTCCGTTTTCTGCATTATAACAGGTAATTGTATCTACTATATCAATTTGTAATGGTCCCAAATTACAGTCGAGAAATTCTTTAATAGCTTTCATTTTATAATTTCTAAATGGTTTTGTTGGGTCATCTGTCAGGCCCCAACATCCATATCTATTATAAGCACTTGAAAGTGTAAAATGCATTGCCAATCCGCCCTGTAAATCTTTCCATCCTTCCTTATATTGTTGTTTCATAATCTTACCCATTTCTGCTGTTCTATGAGATTGTATCAATGCTGCTAAATTTTGAGTGCTACCCCCTGAAGGAACATGTGGGCCACCCTCATATGAAGTACATCCCCCAATCAGATTCCATTGTTTTGCTTTTTGAATAAATCTTGTTCTATTAAAATTATCATTTGGATTAGTACTTTGTGAAATTATCTGCTGAATCATGCCTTGATTAATGATACTGGTATCCTGTGAATTAGGTGAGTCTGTTTGAAAATACAAGGCCGTGCTGATAGCATAGATATATGAGCTTGGTTCTCCAAATACTCTTTTGATATAGTTTAGATGATTATCACTTCTGCCTGGATACACTTGTTGCCCAGCCATTATCACTCTAACTCGTTTGTTCAATGAATTATTACCAAATTCTCTTTCAAACCACTTTGCTATTTGTACGGTTCTTCTTGCATGATTTTCGTCAAATGTAATGCCCAGTGATTGTGCTTGAGCTGCATTATAAGGGCCATGAGTTTCTTGAGTTGGTGACCATACTTCATTACTCGACTCTACATATATGTCAATTTCAGGATTGAGAGTACTTTTTAATAATGAACATAATTGTTGAATATACAATGAATCGGTTGACATATGAATATTTATCCATATATCTTTCTTCAAAATATTTGCTAGAGTAATTATATATTCCCAGCACCATCCATCTCTCTTTCCGTTTAAATTTACCATTGATATTTGACACGCATCACGAGATGTCTTTCTCTGTTTCCATTCTTGTATTGCAGGAAATCTTGGTTCTCCACCCCAAATATTTTGGACATTATAAAATCTATAACAAGAAAAATTTGCTGCTTTGCACAATGCAATATATTGATCTGTAAATATTTTATCTGTATTCAATTCATAGCCTGGTCTCATAACTTTCAATTCTGTAATACCAGAATTCAATGAAGCAGATTGCGTCCTGCGTGTGTTTCTTATATTTAAAAAAACAAGTCCATGATTTGAATTTGGATAGCCCCCAAGTATAATTTCAAAATATGTAGTATTATCAAGAGAATCATAAATAACATTTTGTATGCTTGCGGATGTACCTGTTATACGAATATCTCCTTTACCTTTAAATGAACTTTTATATATTCCACTATAATCAATTCTATATTGCTCTGGATCATCAATACTTCCACTCCATTCTGTTGCTGGCCTACCATCAAGTAATACTAAATCAAAGTCACTCATTGGCCAACCTAATGAGTCAAATTTAGATACATTGCTATATCTATTAGTATGGTTAACAATATTAGTAAATGTATAATCATTTGTGATATTAACACCCAAACCAAAATCAGGTGTTGCATACACTGTCAAAACACTATATATAAATAAACACATATATAGCATTTTTATCATTTTCAGGTTTTTTCTATTTACCATATAAAACAACTCCTTAGGGATTATCTGCAGTATTTCTTTTGCTTGTTCTAGATGTCTTTTTTCAGGAGTAGCTATTATTTCTAATGCTTTTGATAGCGAGTAAACAATATGTCTATTCGATGGTGATGAAATTATAATCTTTTCAAGATTCCTATAATTAATTCATTCAATGTTAGTTATTAAAGTTTTGTGATGTTCAATTAGTACATTGATTAAGCCAGTGCTGGAACGATTTGGTTCCCATATTGGAAATGTCTTGATTTTGTTTTGTCTATCAGGTTAGACTGACTTTAAAATGAATGATCCAAGAATTGAAGGAATAAAACTAATCCTTGAGAGAAATGGCTTAGAATAAGTATTATAATAAATAGCATCAAATATTGGAAAATAAGTTTCAATAATAATTATTATATGCTCAATATTCTGTGAAATACTCCACACATTATCATGAGGTTTCCAGTTTAATTGTTCTTCATTCAGCTTATCAAATGCAGCTACAAACAAAGATGTATTGATTTGTATTTGTTTTAAAAAAAGTATTCATAATTCTATGTATGATAAAAATTAATAGAGTTCAGGACACATCATATAATTTAATTAGATTTTCTTACAGATTTATTTACTCTACTCTGCCTTGATGAGTATTGTGTTTTATGAGATTATGAAGTACTTTTATGCTGTGATGTGTGCGGTGTTTTGTGAGATGAATTGGGCTTTATTTTTTTCTGAGCATCGCTCGATGACTTTTCAAGCATCGAGTATATTGTCCTCATTTCTTTCTCTGTCAGATCTCTCCAATCACCAATCGGCAATCCTTTCAATCCTATATTCATGATTCTCATTCTTTCTAATTTGATTACTTCATATCCAAAGTGTTCGCACATTCTTCGTATTTGCCTATTCAAACCTTGGATAAGAATAATTCTGAAGGTATTTCAATTGTTTGCTCGGGAGAAATTGGTTGGACAGTGGGCTCACAGCCTTTAAACAGAAATACGTTACATACAAGAAAGTATGCACTCAATATCGAAATGTAATATTTCATACACTTCGCTCCGAATA
>Ga0194117_10003898_pt1 | contig 14635 bp, 14 predicted proteins | sample TA2MahsurfametaG_FD_160579 | JGI IMG/M metagenome (GOLD analysis project Ga0194117, IMG submission 160579) | Freshwater microbial communities from Lake Tanganyika, Tanzania - TA2015009 Mahale N1 surface | ecosystem: Environmental > Aquatic > Freshwater > Lake | place: Tanzania: Lake Tanganyika...
TTGGATCAAAATTGTGAATGTACTGAACACAATTTTCAATTCCATCAGAAATCATATCGTCTCTGAACATATAATTCACAAAGTTAGGTTTATATGAAAGATGTGTGGCGATTTTCAGAAAACACTCGCCCAGGTAATTGGTGATTTGTGGTTTTCCTTCCCAGTGCTTTGCTCTTTCTTCTTTTGGTTGCTTTGTAAGATCTTTTTCGTAAATATTCAAGTACGACTTTTCAACTTTAGTTCTGTAAACAATTAATGCTTCAAGTAACTCTTTATTGTTTACATAATGCTCTGATTTCTTTTTGGACATAACATTGGTTTACTGTAGATAAATTTTTGTTATGTTTATTATAGCACACTTTAAGGACTTGACAACATTCTAAAATATAAGTAGAATACGTTTGTTCCCGTTAAAGATGAGACTTAGCTTTCTTTATTATCTTTAAGATCTTTACGGAAAAGTTTTTCTAAATGCTCTCTTGCATCTTCAACTGTTGATATAAATCCCATTTTATCAGATATTGAGACTTTTCCATCAACTTCAATATCAGTATCTTCATCGTTAATATATTTGTTATAAAATCCAATTGTATCCTTGTTTTTAACTTCAGTCATTGTTATAATCTTATCGAGTTTGATAACAAAAATATCATCATCTGGTATATCCATCCACGGTTTTATTTTGACATACATTCCGATATGATTTGAATGTATTTTCATAATGACTGGATTTTGAAGCACAATAATTGGATCTCCATCATTATCATCAATGGAAACTAATGAGAATATTTCTTCTCCTGTCATTAATTTGATTGATGCGTAAAACTCTTCTCCCATTAGTTTTTAAGCGGTATGTTTACAATATCATAGTTAAAATTTTCTTCGTTATAAATTTTAATTCTTTCAATAAGGTGATTAAGTGTGTAATTTTTTCTTGATTTATAACTAATATCATCGGCAATGTCATATAGAGTTGCCTTTGTTTTGTTGTCTCCTTTTCTTAAAACTCTTCCGATTGATTGAAGATTTCTAATTCTTGATTTAGATGGAGATGCAAAGATTACGTTGTGTAGATTTTTAATATTAATACCAGTAGAAAAAGTTCCATAAGATGCAACAATAATTGCGTTGCTTTCTTTTTCTGTGATTTCTCTGACTTTTTCTCGATCCTCCGTATCTACACCACCGTGTACAAAAAACACGTGACGTTCTTCAACTATACTATTATTTATGAGTTCGTATAAAGGTTGTCCGTGACCTTCAACTCTGGAAAATAGAATTAAAGTATTACCTTTGAGATCTATGGCAAGATTTTTAATAAACTTATTTCGTTTTTCGTGATTGATAATATATTGAACTTCATCTTCAAATGTTTCAAATCTATTCGGTGGGTGTTTCAATAGCAGGATATTAATATCCAGTTTGGCAACGTGACCCTTTTGCATCAGTTCATCTGTGCGAATGATTTTATAAGACGGTCCAAATAAACCTTCTAAAACCCACTTGTGTGTTTGAGTACCATCTAACGTACCAGTAAAACCATAACGATATTTTGCATCAGAAAGTTTTGTCATTATAGATACTAGTGACTTTGATTTAAACTGGTGTGCTTCATCTCCTACGACCACATTAAATCTTGAAAAATATTGTCGGGGAAGTTTGTAGATGGACTGCCAGGTTGTAATGATGACCTGTGAGTCTGTTTCTCTCTCCTTTCCCGCATAGATCTTGTGGCAATATGAACCCACGTCCCACCCATAATCTGCAAAGTCTTTATACATCTGCTCTACAAGGGATGTCGTCGGAACGACTATCAGAGTATTTTGTCCTTTCTCAACGTAATATCTCACAATCGAGTATATCATCAATGACTTTCCAGAGGCAGTTGGAGATATCAACAATTTTCGATTATGTCTTAAGGCGTCGTATACTCCCTCAACTTGGTATTCGCGGGGAACATACTTGCAAATAGAAGTTATATAATCTTTGACTCCTTCTTTTGAAATCATATCATTGACTTCAAAAGGAAGACCATAGAACTTATTGTTTATAAACTCGTAAGTATAATCATGATTTTCGCAAAAACTAGTTAGTTTATCTAATAGCCCCACATAGATTTCACCAGTTTGTGTATTAAATAAACGTATTTTTCCATCCCAATACCTGTTACGATACTGCGGCATAAACTTTGCACCTGGCACATCAAATGTGAACTGATCTGCAAGTTCGTAATAGATGTGCGGTTCTGCTTTTACCTGAAGATAAACTTCATTCTTTTTTGATATCACCAAATGAGACATTACTCACAAGTTTCACCTGTGAATATTTATTACTTCAATTGAACCCTGCCTGGAACCTCATAAACTCAATTGCATTTTTAATTTGAAAAGTTCTGTTAGAAACAGTCTTGATAACCTCTTCTAAAAACTTTAGCATAATATCATAATAACGAATCTTGAGATCTATTTTATTTAACCTCTCATCGGCATCCATATGCCTCTGTAAGGCGTCTTTATCTCTAACCTTATAGGGGAACGGTTCTTCTTCATAGACCTCTATGGGTGCCTTTCCTGTGTAATAATTATACCTTTCAAGTCTTACCCTACTGTGTGTCTCTCTTGCCTTTTCACGCAACAAAGTAATTGTATTATAGATCGTATAATACTTTGAGTGTAGTTGAGGAATTTTTAAAGATTCATCGTGTAAATTATCAGGATCAATAACAGAGTCTCTCTGCCACATCTCCTGAATTTCATCAAGGGTCATAAAGGTTTGCCGTTTTTATTCAATAAATTATATACAGTATACTTCAAATTGACCGTTGCTGTAAAGTAGTTATAGTCCTGTTCTTGTGCGTTAAATGCTAAAGAACTTAAAGAGGTTGGAAATAGATCTTTAAATTTAATTAAAGCAATATCCCTAAAGTTGCTATTTAAAATGTGTAGAGTGCCATCGCTAAAAAGAATATTTGGATCTCTTATTTCATCTTCATTTGTTATTAGATCTTTATATTGACTTGAAGATTCTGGAAATCCAACTCCAGTTAACCATTTATGCATAATTGAATAATTTTCTAAATTTTCATCAACTATAAATGATAATTGAAAATCACCATATGTCAGTTTTTCTCCTGGAATATCAATATTCTTTAAATATGAAGGTTGTATTGTAGTTGCTAAACTAATTTCTGGAATATTTGCAGATAATGAAAAGAAATCAACCTTTGGATATCTTGCTAATGAAAATTTAAATCCAACTGGTGATAAAAAATTTCTATTTGAAATTTGTTTAGCAAAAGGTGATGCCATTTTGTTTTATTTTTATTTAGATAAAAAAAGAGGGTCTTGCGACCCTCTTGAGTGATATGTGAATCGAGATCACATTAAGTTGGTTACCTTTACTCTTCTGTAGTAACGGTTTGAATTTACCTTAAGGGCTCCTAGACCCGCAGTGGTTCCCTCAGCGAATGGGTTGGCAACTAGACCATAACGGGTCTTAAAGCCAATCTTGGGCTGGAAGGTGTTCTCACCAACGGCACGAACCATTTGGAGAGGTACATATGGGCAGTAGAAGAGACCAGCATCATAAGGTGAAGATCCCTTATAACCAACAACGTAGTACTGGTTAGCAGATACGTTTGCTGAATATGGGTCAATGTATACACGATACTTGCCTTGGAGAACACCAGCAAAAGTGTTACCAGTGTCATCAACGTTGAGGTTAGCGTTGAGTGCAGGGGTGTAATCAAGAACACCTGCCATGGTGAGTGCCGAAGCAACATCAGCAGAACAGAGGATCATGTTACCCTTCCCTCTACGAGTTCTTTGTGCGATTGCGTTGGCATCGCGCTCGATTTGGAAGATAAGACCCTTAAACTTCTCAACAGACCAACGACCGTTGGAGTCAACATCGAGGTCAAAAGTACCAGCGGTAGCGGTATTTGCTTGAGCACCAGACTCAGCAACGTTATAGATGGTACGGATAACTTCGCGGTTGATTTCAGCAAGAATTTCAGTGCTGAGGATGTTAGCAAGCTCAGCCTCTGCATTCAGACCGTGAATTGCCTTCAGGTCTTGTGCGAGTTCGAGTGAATACTCGGCTTTCAGAGCACGTGATTTTGCAGTAACGGTGACTTTCTCAATCGAGAATGCCATTTCGTTGAAGTGATCGCCAGCACCCTGTCCAAGGTTCTCGGCGTCATCTGTACGCATACCCTGACCTACGTTGTAGGTAGTTGCATCGCCAGATGAGGTTACGGTAGGATCAAGCGCACCAGGGTTGGTTCCTTGCTGGCTTGTAGTACCAAGACCAACAGCACCACCAGTAAATCCACTGGTAAGATTTTTGCCACTATCTTGACCAGAGAATGCAGTATCAACTTCGTTGAAGAATGCTTCAGTTCCGGTCTGATTGTTGTAGCGGGAACGCATTGCGAAGATGAGTCCAGTAGGACCATTCATTGGTTGAACACCTGCCAGGTCATAAGCAACCAGGTTAGGCATTGCACGTCTGATCAGTGAGATCAGAACGGGATCGAAACCAGCAACAGGAGTTGATGCACCAGCAGAGAAACCTGCATTGGCACCGGTATTTGTGTTGACGGTTGGAGCTTCGGAGAGAAATGCTCTCTCTTCACGAAGTTCTCTTTCTTGGTTTTCAAGCAGGACAGCGGTTACCGATCTGCGATGCGAATCTCTGATTGGATCAAGACCCTCATAGTCCAGGATAGGTGCCCACTTCTCCTGCAAATATTCTGCATTGAACATTTGCATTTGTTTTTACCTCTTTGGAAAAAATTGTTGTTTGATTATGATTTAAAAATCACTTTTTAGAAGCTCTTGAAAGAGTCTCTAAATAAGCAGCCATCATTGGAGAAACAGACTCATTAAGAGCCTCTTGCTCGGTTTGATTTACTTCTTCTGAGAGATTTTCAGTTGCGCTTCTTTGAGTACCAGTATATGATGGGAAGTATGATTCCCTCAGTGTTACCAGCTTCTCACGATAGTCTGCTTCACTTCCAAACTCAACATTTTCGGCAAGAGAAGCGAGTTTGTCCTTTTGAGAAAGTGCAAGACCCTCAGCAACGTCTGCAAAAATTACATCGGCAACTGATTCTGCTAATCTTTTATTAAGAGCAACATTTCTTTGAATTTGCTCGTTGAGTTTTGACTCCATTTCATCTAGTTTATCTACCATGCTCTCGATTACATCATATCTATCTTCAGGGATTGTTACATAATGATCTTCAAAAAGACTCTTCATTCCTTGGAGGAATGATTCAGTCATTTCAGTCTTAAGACCGTGCTCAACTGCGAGCGCATTCTCTTGAATCCACTCATCAGCAACATACTCAAGGTATGCATCAACACGATCTGTAAGTTCTGTCTTAATAGCAACAACTTGCTCAACAAGTTGTTCCTCATATTTTTCTTGAATGTGTTCTTTGATTTCCGAAACTTTTGCTCTGATAGCAGTTTCAAAAATGGTACGTGCTTTCTCTTGGAATTCTTCAGAAAGTTCTTCACCTGCTAGGAGAGCATTGACATCTTCTTCGATATCAAACTCTTCTTCAACTTCTTCCTCTTCTTCTACTTCCTCTTCAGCACCTTCTTCTTCATGATCTTCCGATTCGACTTCAGAAGTTTCTTCATCTTCAGTCTCCTCCTCAATGGTATCATCTTCAACTTCGGTCTCTTCTGCCTTCATTGTATCAAGGCGTGGATCAGCTGCTGCTGCCTTAGCATTAACAATATTTTTTACTTGAGCCAAAGTTGGTTCTTTGAGTTTTGCTGAATCGTCATCGGGACGATAATTATCGGGAGTAGGACCGCCGAGGTCTTCAACTGGAATACCAGCCGAAGTCATTGGCTCAGCAGGTGCAGCCCCTTTGGTTACTACGTTTTCCATTTCTTGTAAATTGCTACCAACGGACATTTGTTTTGATTTTGTTATAATCTATATTTATTTATAATTTAAAGATTTGAAAGAAATTCGTTAAATAAATCTAACTTATGCTCTTCAAGTCTTTTTTGATTAACAAGAGTATTAATTCTACGCTTTGTAGATTCTGCGAGTTTTTCACGAAGAATTCCTCCCTCCCAAATCCACTCTTTACCTTCCATAATTCCCTGAACAAATGCATCAGGAGCAGAAGGATCGGCAACGATATCAGCTGCAGTTGCAAGCATAAAATCTTCACCAACAATTTTATGACCTTCATTGGTCATTTTGAGTGATCCAACACCACGAGAAGAAACACCAAGCATTACACCTTCTCCAATTAAAGAACTTGCGATCTTACCCATAGGAGTATCTAGAAGTTGTGCTTTACCTCTAAAATTATTTCCTTCACAAGTAAGAGAAACAATTTTATGAGAAACGCGATCTAGATTTACAGTTGGACCATCGGGGTGTCCAAGTTCTCCAAGAGCACGACCTTTTGCGATAAAGTTTTCATCATATCTCTTTACCTCACGGGAAAGAGTTTCCATAGGATACATTCTTCCATTACGGTTGCAAATATTCCCCTGAAGGAAAACACCTTCGATGTACATCTTTTTAGATGCACCTTTACCTTCGGTGATAAACTTTACCTGTTGTACTTCTTCTGTGATGAGTTTCATTTTTCTAGTTCGTAAATCCTACTTTTGTTCCTCTAACTAAAGCACTATTAGCAAAAACACAATGACTTGCTGTTTTTACTAAATGTTCAACAGTATTTGGAGGAATAGTCATTGATCCAACTCCAGTTCCACCTTGTGTCTCAACTACTGTTACAATATGAGAACTAGAATCTGTATTTACAAGACGAACAACAGTTGCTGAGCTAAAACTAGTTGCAGTTCCAGTTGTTGTTGGCAGATTAATTTCATCTGCTAAAATCTTTGTTGTCATGCTTTTTCCTGATCTATTTCTTCTGCACTGAATAAAGAACCAGCAACTTCTGGACGAAGTGCTTCAATTTTTTCTGCAGCTTTTGTAAAAAGTACATTTTTAATTTGTGCTGAGATATCTGATGGAGAAGTATCAGATACTATCATGTTAATGAATTCTTCCATTTTTTTAATATAGTGATGTTATTATTTATATTTTAGATCTTCCCAACCTTTGGTTCTGGTAAAACTCCTGCTTCCATTGGATCCCCATCTGGTGCCTGCGGTTCAATTGGAACTTGTCCTAATTGTCCGTTTATTTGAGTTTCATCTGTGGGTTGTTGTGGTAATGGCTCACCAGTAATTGGATCAATTTGAGATGGATCTGGAATAATTCCTTTTTTAATTTCATCTTCAATTTGCTCATCAATTTCAATAATTTCGGTATCAGTCTGACGAAGAATTTTTCTTCTTACATATTCTGTTGAATAATATTTACCAATGTAAGGTTCTATTGTTGCAAGAATACCAAGTCTATTTTGCAAAAGTTCTGCTTCTTTAAGTTCTGCAAATTGGTTATCATATAAGAAATCATATTGAATATGATCACTAATTTTTTCCCAATCTTCTGCTGCAATGATATTTTTGAGAATTAATTGCGTTTTTAGTAAGTCATTGAATAAATTTGAAAATCTTTTTCTGAGTCTCCCTACAAATTTAGCAAAATTCAATTCGTCTCTAAGAATTTCTGATGAGCGTCCCAGATTGAATCCATCTCCACCGCCAGGTAATCTTGATTCTGGAACTCCAAGTGATCTATAGAGTTTTTTCTGAAAATAATCAATATCAGTAATTTCTCCAAGATTTTGGCCACCAGGAAGAGTAGTGATTTCTGTGCCTCTACCACCTTCACGGCGAGGAAGCCAAAAATCTTCAAGCATAGACATCATTTTTTTATCATCACGAATCTCACCAGTATTTGCATCATAAACTAGTTTATTGCGATAACGCATCATCACATCTCTAAGATATTGTTCGGCCTTTACTTTGGGCAAATTGCCAACATCAATATAGAAAATTCTTCTTTCTGGTGCTCGTGATAAACGGTATATGACTAAAGAGTCTTCAATCATTCTCAATTGATTAAGTGATTTAATTGCTTTATGCAGGTAAGATAAAACTGTATTTTTATTTCTATCAATTAATCCTGATGTGCAATAAACAATTGAGTCCTTTGCAATTTTGATTGTATTTTTTGAATTGGAAAACCCAGAATATCCATATGAACCCTTAGAATCTTGAGAATATGAAAAATACTCTTCAATTTCAGGATAATTGATAAGTGTTCTTGAATCTTTAACTAAATTAACATTAGTGGGTTGAAGTTTATTAGGATTTTGTTTCTTTTCTTGTCTAATATGTTTAATTTTTAATGGGTCGATGTATCTTAATTCCTTTATACCTTCTGATGGATTTTTAACATCGATTACTTTTAGATAGTAAATTCTTCCATCAACATACCAATTCCTAAAAATTTCATGGCACTTTTTATCAAAATCTAAAATTTCTTTAAGATATTTAAACTCTTCTCTAATTGCAGATTTTAATCTATCACTAGCATTTAAATTTGAGAGTTCAATCTCTACAGGAGAGTCGTATAGATCACTAACGATTGCTTCATTTACAACATCTTCAATAGCTTTATCACACTCTGGGTGAAGTGCCATTTCACGATATCTTTTAATTAATTCAGATTCATTTTTATAGACACCTTCTATGTCAACATATTGCCCATAAAATCCAGATTGCAGATAGAAATCAACCCCGTCCTCGTTATTAGGAGGAACGGGGGAAACTATAGAACTGGATTTTTCTTCTGTATCGTCAATCGAAAAACCAAAAAGTTTCGCCATTTTATAACTTAAATTTGTCTATTATCCTATTATTTAGTTAATATCGTCTCCACCTGCTGCTGAAGCATTACCTCTGATAGCTTCCCACCAATGCACTTGCATTTCAACTGTAAATTCTTGAATACCTTCGGTATCATATGAAAGATTAATTGGAGCAATATTAGTTGGGAAAAGATCATAGAAGTGATATGCCCTTAGAGTCTCTCCACTACGATCTAACTGATAAACATATGCATCTGCTTGATAAGATGCGGGATCAGTTGAACCAGTGTTATCGGATACTCTATTAATTGAATTCATCCACTTTTCAAAAGCAGAACGAATAGCAAAGTCAGTATCGTTAATAATAGTGATTGTCCAGCTATCAAATGTTCTGTCACCTGCAACATGAAGAACACGACCTCTAAATGGAACAGTAACATCAGAAATATTTGAAGCAGGTAAGTTTGCTGCCTTGACTAAAAATCTTGATTTGTCAAGAACCTCTGAAGTCGCTGGAGCAATGTCTGGGAATGCAAGCACAACTTCAAATAAGTTACTTCTAGCACCACCACCAGATAATTTACTTTTGAAATCAGTAATCTTTCTCAGTGGGGGTGGATTTAATTGAGTTCTGGTAGACATAGTTTTAAAACCTCTAAGTTAATTAAACAGTACCGATTACTTCTTCAAAAGCAACACCAGTTCTTGTAGCGACAAAGGTTAGACCAATGAAGTTAATTGAACGAGCTGGTTTAATAAAGATGTCAGCGACAAATTCATTAGCATCAATGACAGATGCTGTGTTATTTGTCTCATCACAAATAACAACATAATCAAAGATGCCTCTTTTTGCCTGTACGTCACGTAAGAATGGTTCAACGATATTTACAAAGTTGGTTCTTGTAATCTCATCATTAAACTCAAATAGTTGATCTCTAGCAGCTGCTGAGATTGCATCCTCTAGATAGAGGAATAGTCTGCGAACATTGATTCTATCAAATGCAGAGGATCTAGACAGAGCAGTTTTATCACCAAATAGAATGATTCCAGAACCAGGTGAGAAGATTACTGGATTAACTCTTGCAGAATAAAGACGATCTCTTTGTGCTTTTGATGGATTATATGCAAGTTTAATTGCATTTAAGATTGTTCCTCTTGCAGTTCCAGCAGGTGAGAACCAAGGGAAGTTATTAATATCATTGCGAGCACATAAACCTGCCATATCACCGTTTAGAGGGACATATCTAAAAGTATTATTAAATCTATCAAACATGTACTTGTAACCACTATCAAATACCGCATATGATGAAGAGGTTAATGGAGCGTAGAAACTAAGTACGTTATCAGTGATTGTTGAAGTGGAATTTACAGTGGCATTTCCTACCGCAGTTTCCGTAATAAACGCACCTCTGTATGGTGAAATGAATGCAATAGCATCTTTTCTTATTTCAGCCACTGCAATTAGTTTAGCAGCTAACGCTTGTGCTTGTTCTTTACCATATCCTGCTGAACCCATTAATAAGAAGTCAATATCATATTCTTCAGTATTTTCAAATAATTCATATCCACCAGCGATGTCTGAAATTGACGAATTAAGAGCACCAGCAGTTGTGATTCCGCTACTATAATCATAATTAAATCCCCTTTCAAGAGTTAGTAAATTATTACCAGTTGCTGAAAAAATTATTCCTTGAGCCTCTTGATCCCAGTCATCATCTGCTTGAAGTGTAAAGTCACTACTAAACCCAGTTGTTACAATTCCAGCTGGTTGTGATCCACCAAAGATATATGCTGAGTTATCTGCTAAAAATCTCCTCCAGTATGAGGGAGAACCTACAGAAAATTCTGCATCAGATGCCTTTGAAAGTGAAAGATACTTTTCAAGAATTGTCCCAACAGTACCAGTAATTTCTCCAGTGCCATCAAGCACGACAACATGAATTTCATCATTTCTTGAATTTCTTGTTTCTGCGTATGTGCTTGTACCAGGTCTATTTGCAATTGAGTTCCAAGAAAGTGTTACAGTTGCAATACCAGCAGAAGAAATTACAATATTTTGACTATCGAACCAATCTACCCTTCCGCTATAAGTAGATACTGCGTATGAAACATTTGAACCATTCGTATGGAAACCAACTGATCCAGATGAATTAAAAGCATAAACACCATTTGGAGTATAATCTACTGGTGTTACAACTGACGCAGGTGAAACTTTACTTTGAATTTTAACCTCTACAGTGCTTTGTCCAATCCCAGTAACAACTCCTCTCAATGTGAAACCAGTCAGTAAAGAAGTTGTTCCTGCCCCAATATCGACTTTTCCTGAAAGAGACTGAGTAACTCCATATCCAACAGATAAACCTGCTGTACTGATTCCAGTCAGAACTTGATCTGCTTTAGAATCAATAAGTGCAATTTTTAATCCATTTCCCCATGAACCAGGATTTTTAGCAACGACTGTAACATTGGGAATAATATTATCATCGTATTGCTTATTAGTATAATCATCGAGACTGTTGATTGTTATGCTAGATGCTGCTCCAGCTAGAGCATTTGTTAATGAGGGTCCTGCTGCTCTCACCACTCTTAAATTGCCACCATACGCCAAATATGATGAAGCAGTTAGCCACTGCTCATAATGCTTATCAATTGTATATGGTTTTCCAAAAATATTTAAAAGTTCCTGTTCATTTGTAACAATCGTTGGTAAATTAACAGGGCCTTTAGCAAAGGTTGCAACGATTGCACCAGTTTTATCTGTAGTTGGATCAATCCTTCCATTAGTAAGATCAACTTCTCTTACTACAATTCCAGGAGATGCTAAATTTATAGGCATCTTTGTTCTCCGTTATCCAGAATTATTCTAGAAATATTTATTAAAAAGGGTATTTTCAATGGGGAATCCATGCATGAGTCTAATTACCAATCTGGATATTCCCAACTCACTATTTTTTTACATTTACTTTTATTTTGTGAAGTTCTTTTAATAGTGCATTTTTTACATTCATATGAATATGCCGATGGAAATGATCCTCTATCTTTGCGAGTTAAATAAAAATCTTCCAGCAAATTTTTAACTTTTCCACAAACTCTACATCTTCTATCATAAAATAATAAATGTTCTAATTCTATCTCTTTATCTAAATCCATTAGAGATAGTCCCACATATAAGATCTATCACCATACTCATCAATATTCCATATTTCTAAAGTTTCTTGTCTATTCGATTTGTTTGCAATCATCCAACGATCACCAGTATTCTTATCAATAATACTTTCCATATCGTCCAACCCATCCGATAGAAATCCAAATGGTGACATATCTTGTTCTATTTGATTTTTTTGCTCTTCGTATATTCTTTTTCTTATATCATTATCAGTCATTTCTTTAAAATAATCTTGAGCAACAATCCAAGCAAAAATAACCAAACACATCGCTAGGTCATCGTTACATCCCTCTTCTGCTTCAAAAGATCTATTTTTTTGTATGAATGTTGTTAATTCTGAAATAATATCATAATCATAAATTATTAGTTTATCATCTTCAATAAGAGTTTTTAAATTAGAACATCCTAATTTTTTCACGGATGCTGTCATTCTAACTCCTAATTGAGATTTTTTCCCACTAAATCCAGATCCAACGATTTGTCCTGCTCTTCCTCTCATGGAGCACATTAAAATGTTGTCATACTCTAAATCAAAATGAAGAATATTTGCTACCTGATCTCCAATGTCATTAACTTCAATTAAAACCCAAGAATCATTATAACCCTTTGCCACTTCATGTATTATGCTTGGAAATAACATTGGTTTAATTTCATTATTTTTATACTTACCAATGATTCTATATGGGAATTGTGTAATGTCAAAAATTACGAAAGCGGAATAATCATTACCAATTCCACGTGCTACATCAACAGTTATCAAGTAGTTGTGTTCCTCCATTGGTTCTTCATAGATATCAAGACCTTTATTTCTCTTTATCGGATCATTATATACTAGTGTCTTTAACTTACTTGGATTAACTAGAGTATCAACAGATCCTAAGAATTCACATTCAAACTCAACTTTGAATTGTTGCTCTGATGTATTGGCGATTGTTTGTTCTTTCCATTTGGAGTCTCTACCAGGAACCTCCGACCAATGTACGTCAGTTGGAACATATTCATTTCTACCACGCTCAGAGTCATGCCACATACGATAAAAATGATTCATACCACGTGGAGTGGATACAACAATTACTTTTGTGCTTTGTCCAGAAGAAATAGTAGGATAAACAGAAGCAAAGAAGTCATCAGCAATGTGATTTGGAATAAAAGCAAACTCATCAAGAAATATGATATTATAAGATCCTCCTCTAACAGCAGATGAAGAAGTAGAGTTAGCTGAAATCTTGGATCCGTTTTCTAATTCTAGAGATCCTTTATTCCATGATATAATGCCTTGTTGCATCCATTTTGGTAAGTTCTCATATGCAAGTTGTAACCTTTGAAGAAGATCTCTTGCCGTAGATGCTTTGTTTGCTAGAATAGCTATATTAACATTATCATTAAAAACTGCATAATGTAGTAAATATGAAACAACAGTTGTTGATTTACCTGTTTGACGAGGCATCTTACAAATGTTAAATCTATTTTTATGAAAGTTATCGATTAATTTTTCTTGAAACGGATATAGTTTAAATGGGACTAAACCATGATCTAGAGAAACAATCTTAATGTAATTTTTAGCAAAATAAACTGGATTCTCCTTACATCTTAAGAACTCAATAATTTGTTCTTGTGTAAATTCAATTGCAGTATTTGCTTTTTTTAAATTTGGATTACCAAGATATACATTATCAGTCATAAAAAAATTTAATTACAATTCCAACGACGTAGAGCTTTATTGATTCTTGAATCTGGGTCTCTTGCAGTTTTTGCAGAGGTTAGTTTTGCTTTCATACCTTTCATACGACGGCAAAAGGACTTGCGACGATCAGCCCTTTTGCCAGTAGGCTTTTTTTCGGTTACTGCAGTTTGAAGTTTTGAACCTGGATTTTCACGACGATAAGCATCCACTGTTGATTGACTTAATCCATCAACTCCATCTTTACGATTTTTTTCTTGCCAATCTTCTAGTAATTTTGAAATATGTAGTTCAGATCTCCAATTAGAGAATCCTTCTTTCTTTACACAGTTTGGATATCTTTTTCCAAACATTGTCTTCATTCCTTTTTTCTTATAACCAGGCCAGCACTTCTCATCAATTACCTCAATTTCCTCCCTTATTCCAGCAGCTTGTTTTGCCTGTCTAAGTTGCTGCATATTTCCACCAGTTGCTAGTGGAAGATTAGCAGAGTTAGTTGCATTATCGAGTGCTTTTTTTACTGATTTACCAGCAACTGCATTGGCAATCGCTGGAGCTGCAAGAAGGGCAGCACCTGCAGCAAGAGGAATAATAGGCAGTTCACTAAGTTGTTCACCTTCTGGTTCGTAAGAGTTGTATTGCATTTTATCAACTGCCCTTGCAAATGGATCACCTGCTCCAGAAATACGACTCTGCCTTGCATAGTTTACTAAAGGATTTCCTCCACCAGATGGCTTCCCATTTAACGGGATTTCACCCTTATTCTTGAGGTTGGTTCTTATCTTTTGTATCAAACCACCAAGAAATTCATCAAGTTGTTCGCCATTAGATTCGCTTGGTTTCAGTGGTTCTGGTTTAATAATATTTACTGTCTCAATCTCAGTCGGAAAGAAATCATCTCTCCAATTAGAAAGCACATATGCCTCACTCTTGTTACCCCAGTTAGCAGCACCTACCTTACGACACTTTACCAGTGCTCCAGAGGCATATGCAGAGGGCCAGACGCTATATCTCGACTTGA
>Ga0194117_10003899_pt1 | contig 14635 bp, 5 predicted proteins | sample TA2MahsurfametaG_FD_160579 | JGI IMG/M metagenome (GOLD analysis project Ga0194117, IMG submission 160579) | Freshwater microbial communities from Lake Tanganyika, Tanzania - TA2015009 Mahale N1 surface | ecosystem: Environmental > Aquatic > Freshwater > Lake | place: Tanzania: Lake Tanganyika...
AATTTTTATTATTCCAACCTTGTTAGGGTTAATATCCTCTGTACTGATTTTGCTGACGATATGCTCCTTGATTGTTATAGGACTGCTGGTAAGTTGATGAATTTTGGTAAGAAGTTTGTTGTTTTTGGGGATTGCTATTTGCCCTTACCTGGTCATATTCTTTCTTGATGGTGTCATCGGAGAGTACTTGGTAGGCTTCATTGACTTCCTTAAAGAGTTCTTCCTTACCTTTGGCAGAATCGGGATGATACTTCTTGGCAAGTTCCCTAAATGCTTTTTTGATATCTTTTTGATCGGCATTTTCTGAGACATTGAGTATTTTGTAATAGTTTTTAGCTGGATTGTAGGCCCTGATTGAAAAATTAAAATTAATGCGTAAAGCACCAAACATTGATTATCGTCTATTATTATTGACATGCGATATACTCACAATTCGTTTTAACATTGCCCAATCACAACAGAATAATTATATTACCCAATTAAATATCGACACCAATAATCGCGAGTTTTGGATTTGTTATTGTTTTTGCAAGAACTGTTTTTATATTATTTTGAAGATGACTGAGATAATATTGATTGGACATGGAGCGGAAGCCAAAGTTTATAAAGTTACCAGAGAAAACGAATAACATTCCACTGTTATCAAGTAGAGGTTGCCGAAGAAGTATAGACATCCCGATCTTGACAAGAAAATCAATGAGACAAGAATTAGATCAGTACACATCATAGTATAAAGTAAGCTAAAATAATGAAAAAGTTGCTAACTAAAGGAGTAAAAGTTCCAAAACTACTGAACGTAGATGAATAAAAACATACAATCGAAATGTAGCATCTCGAAGGATTGAAACTCAAAGATCGTATCAACGATCCTTTACTATCTTAGTAACAGCTCAATAATTTACTTAACAAGATAGGCTAGATAGTTTTAAAAGTACATGATAGTGGCATAATACATGGCGATCTCACCACTTCCAACATGATCATCAATTCCTAAGGAGAAATCTTTCTCATCGATTTTGGATTGAGCTATTTCAAAGATTCGGCAGAAGATAGAGCGGTAGATTTGTATGTTTTAGAAAGAGCTTTCAAATCTACGCATCCGCATCTTGAGCATAAATTCGATACTTTGCTCATAGCCTACGGCAACTAGGCTGCACTGAAAAAACTAGAAGTTGTGAGGCAGAGAGGTCGCAAGAAAGTTGCCTTCGGATGATTAAAATAACTTCATTTGCTTATTTTTCATTTATTGAATATCTGTCAAGAAGGAAGACTAACCTATAAATTCGTATCAAAATCATTAAGTGACAGCATTCATTTCTCCTTTCTTCATCGAAACAACTTTGTTAATCGTTGCGGGTCCTAAAGCTCTGATCATATTTTGAGTTTCTTTGAGATGATTCTTCAATGGAACCTCACTGGCTTGGTGTGATACCTAGTTAGCAACAAGATAGTCATTATAAAACTGGATAAGATAGGGATGTAAGTTATATTCTTTTTCGATATGTTGTTGGAAAAAAGATAGAGAAATGGGGTATACTCTGAATAGATCGAAAAAGAGTATATTTTTGAATGTTTTGACTACACTATGATCAGCAGGTAGATTGGCTGAGTTAAAAATCATGTTGGTTTCATTGATTATGAAGAGAATATTTTCAGCCATCTTCTGTTTGAAATCATTGTTTTTAACCGTTTTACCAATGCACTTAATAATCAAATGAGTTATTTTGGAAGATTGATTCAGTTCGATCTGTCTCTTTTAGAATAAAAATAAAATCTACAGCATATGTCTCACCTCTGAAGTTTCAATCAAAGTTAGTATACATCTGTTTACTATAGTTACGTATTCTTTCACATTTATACCTTCAGGAGGGCATTCGTCCAAATCAATCAAAAGATAGAGAAGCATTCGAGTCAGCTCTCTCAGATAGGTCTTTTTGGTGTAATATGGCTATCCAATAACTTTTGTCAGTTTGCTTAAAAAGTGATGGACATTTATGGAGTGTATTTAGCTCTTCAAGAAAGGAGTGATAATACTGTAAAGTATTTTAACATAAGTCTCCATTTTAACACAAGGATCTATATTTTAAGTTAACTCGCTTAATCTTTATGTCATCACAACAGATGGCAGCATAAATAGAGCATGGTAGTTTTTGATCTAACTAGCAGGAATGGCCATCGTATTCTAAGGTCCACCTTGGTCGCTCAACAACTTGTTTGAAGTTTAACTGATAGCCTTTTTTGATGAAATTGTAATTTTAAATCCCAAAGCAACCAAATGTTGCGAATCACACTTGGTCTGGATATACCTCATAAAAAGTTAGTTCCTATGTACAGTTGGTATCCTAGCAAGTTGGACAAGATTTTCAATCAGAAGTTCTTCGTAACATCCCATAAATATTTTCAACATCTCATCTACAAAACACTGAGGGTTGGCATTTTCCATAAGGAAGTTAATCAAAAACTGGAAAGTATTGTTTTGGAATTAGAGATTGATTTTAAATATCTTCTTGAAAAGAGTGAGTATCTGGTTATAAAAGATCTATCTGAAACGTTCCACAATATTGATGATACTCTTCAAAAGCAACACTAAGTCGATTTCTGTTATCGAGTAACTTACACATCCGATCAGTCGAGATGTAAAGACTAGAATGTGTTCGATTGTCTATTTATTGTCGATTATGCTACGCCAGTAAATGAATTTGAAAAATATATCGGAATATTAGACTAAGAAGCCGAATTCTAGACTATTCAGCATGTTGATGTTTTATTCTGTCAAGTACAGCAGAGTACAAAGACCGCTCAGAGGCTAGCCTAGAGAATTCATCAAATTGGCTAGTTTTAAGATATGACTTGATGTTATTTTGCCATACCAACCTTCATCCTCCCAGTACTTTAATCTATCCTATCGCAAGTGATAGTTTTTAGTAACGCTAACTTGCTGGTGATTTCCTTTGTTAAGACAAACATTATAAACGGCCAAATATTGATTGTATGTTTAAACGTTTGAAACCTTCAGCCTTGAAGTTTCTTTCTAGAGAAGGGCAGTCCCTGATATCTCAATCATTTGTTTGAACAATGAGTCCAATGCTTGCTTACTTTTTGGTTAGATATTTGTCGCGCAGAGTATATGAAGGAATGGATTAATGTAAGCCTTTAGATCTGCATACTTTAGGAAAAGTTCACTGTTCTCAACAATAAACTAAATGACTGAAGCTCTATTAAGTTAATTACATACATCTGCTTGCATCATAGCAAACATCAGATGGGGAGCATTAGCCACCATTTCTCGATAAAGTTTCTTGAGTTCAATACAACCTTTGGATAAATTGTTACCAATTGTCTGAGCTACTTGTTTCATATGTTTATATTTAGCGGTGACACCTTTATTCATCATTTCCATCAACAATCTGCAATACAATGTCACTATCTCTTAGTTTGACTCAATCAATCTGCATTTAACGATATTGAAAAATCTGGAAATTGCTTCTTCATTCCAACCGTTTGAAGGATTTAATTCACTCTAACTACCGATCTTAGGAATACTTTACCACATCAATATCATGTTCTAAGCTGCCTCTCTTTTGATTTCTTAAATCGGACTTGACATTTTAGTTATAAGTGAATTCTGTAGCTCAATGCAAAAAGATTTCAAGGTATAAGTAGGCACTAGCTGATGATTTTGTACTTTATTCGAAACAACCAAAAGATTGGTATTTCTAAATGTCTAATCTGCCTCCTGAGTAAATCGATTACTCTGTATGAAATCATTAAGCATCTGTTTTGATTTTTTCCAATCATGTTTGATCAAAAACTAAGTGATTTAGATATCTGCCACGCAGTTGTTGATATATTTCTTGGCGATCTGCAAAATGTTTTTCAAGATAGTCGGAGAGGACTCTCTAACTGAATTTTGTTTAATTTGTCCAATGAACTGTTTGATATCTTTTGATAAAAATTTATGTGCGAGGGTTTGATAAGCATTGTTTCTAATAGCCTCACTTGATGAAGATAGCTAATCTAGACAATTAAGGTTTAGTGATCTTGAGACCTTTAACTATCCTGCTGAATTGATTGAAGATGTCTACTCATTTTTCACTTAAACTTTAGAAGAAACTTGGGATTTTTACATTGGAATGCTCTTCGATGGCTTTAATTTCATTGTATTTGCTTATTTTTCAACTATGGGCATATGATTTGTCACTAATGATATTGTCGGTTATTATATCTACATCACCTACACATTTTGAGGAGCTTTGGCCAACTAAATAGTCTGCAACTTTTTAGGATCTAATTTCTTTATCTTATCCCCAAAAAATTTCATCCCATGGATGATCTTTAATTCACACAAGCACTCCAAAGACTGGCTTCTAACTTTAGCCACCCCATCTTAAGTAAGTTGAATGAGCTTATCCAAAATATTTCGGATAAGATTGATTATCTTTTGATCTTTCTTGGGCATGAAGTGTTTCAAAAATTTCATAGTTTATTCTTTCATCAAGGGAGATTTATCATTCAATCCTTCCTTAATATACTCCATAAAATCTTAGAGATGCAAAGTGTTCAAAAGACTCAGTAAAGTTGTATGAACCTGTTATACTATATTCGGCTTCGTATCTTTTAGCTTATTATAGAGCTATGCTAAGACATTTTTAGCAATATGACTGAATTCTTTCTTCAAACCTTTCGAAAGATTTTGAATAATCAACAACCCACACATGAAAATATTGATATTGTTTTCCTGCAATAGTTTTTTAATGAGGAAGATAAAATGACTTAGTTCTCTTGGAGGCAAAATACATGGTACTTTAGTTTTTTTTATGAATTGTTAGAGCTACTCTTTTTTCTCCTTCCATTTCTATATCTTGAGCACGTGATCCACCCATTGTGAACTGTAACCATTCAAAACATCAACTGGTTCGTGGTTTTAGACTTCTTCTTACTACATGTGATATACAGGTTTTTGCACTTAGCCAGGTTTTAATGGCTATTTCCTAAGACCTCTTTTTATCTCCATGGGCACCTTTTGATAGTCTTTTCCGAATTTCACAATCTCTTCCTTTATTTCCATATGTATCTTATAAAAACTAAGGCAGAGCTACCCTACCCATCTATAGGCTTCTTTCAAAAGCACAATAGTTTAATTTTTAGCAACAGGTTTAGCGGGAGCTGATAAAAGTTCCAAACTGGTATAAAATAACTGCAAAGACTTCAATCTTTTGATTCCGTACTGATTTAGCAAATGAGCAATACAATTTATCGAAGTGCCAACAATCTATGTTAATAAGCATCTACTTTACGATTTTTGTTTGTTAGAAACTCATTCAGTTCATTTAAAAGTAGATCCTCATATTTGTTGTCCATAAGCCAGTATAATATTTGTTCTGAATTTGACTTTATTTCATCTTTTTAAACACATAGGCATTTTTCGACTAAAGTTTTTATCAGAAGTTTATGATCTTTTTTCCAATTGTTCCCTGCGCTTAAATAATGAACAATTATTTTGAGAGTGTTATTCATTACGATTTGATCTGTCCCGCCTAAAAGTTAGGTAGTTAAATGCTAATATTGCTCAAATTCACGAGGATTCGTCTTAACTATTCCAAGCAACTCCTCAACTGCTTCTCTTCGAATTTTCTGTATATTTTTCTTCAATCTCTAAGCCAAAGGTTTGGGCTATGGATTGACAACCTCAGCAACCATGCTGGGATTCTAATCTATCTAAAATCGGGCATACTTTCAGCATACTCTGGTATCGCAAATTTGTTGTTTTTGCCTATAGGTTGATTATCAAACGATCTATTGGGCAAAGCAAGATCATTTTAGTCATTCATCATTTTAGTAAATTCAAATTATAACACTATAATTAGTCATGACTTCAATTATATTGTTAACTAGTTTTATTTAAATGAAACCGAGATCGTATAGTGCGCAGAAAGCTACGCAATACTCTCAATCTACACAGAAAAAAAGATATGAGAGGATTTAGACATAGTATGGCGCCTCAAATAAAAATGATTCGTTTAATATTTCAAAAGATATGAAGGGGTATATCAGAAAAGGCAAATCGTAAGTTAAAAGTTCCACAAAAGAACCTGAAAAGATTATCGAAGAAAATCTAAACTTAAAATCATTCATAAACAACCTTCAAAGTCAGCTGTCACTGCAACGTGGCCGATTATAGGCCAACAAACGCAAAACTTTTAAGTACACAAAACAGCTAAGTCGTTAATTTTAGAAATAAATCTACTACTCAGGAAAAGCACCCAATTCTTACGTAATCAGTGGAATAAAAAACCAATACTAAAATATGAAAGCAAGTATATTTACATTAAAATAGAGTACGAATAAAAATGTACTTAAATTAACTTATATCTTCAAAGGATCGAGAATACTAACATCTAAGAACTTAAGGCAGAAAATTAAGCTCTTCATAAGGATAACCTTTTTCTTAGGACTAACCTGCAGACTTATATCAATATGAAGTAGGAGCTAGCTGTCAATGAAAAACCTTCTCGCTCTAATAACAAACACTATAGATAAAATAGCAGACTTTACTCTTAACCTTCAGAAGACAAATCCTAGTCTTCAAACAGAAATACTGAAATATTGGCCTTTCTTTACGCATAGGAAAAGGACAACATAAAAAGAGCCTCTTAGAAGATCCAAGTGCAAAGTAAAAAAATCTAAAGGATGGCATAAAAATAGTAATAACTTCTTTAAAAGATCGAATTTCTCGAGAAGTTAGTTATATAAAAAGATAACAACGAACATTCTTCGCGACGAGAATTCAAAAGAGTATAGAAATAAAAAATAGCCCTACAAAATGAATTAGTCAAAATGAAAGAACTCATAGATTCGAAGTAGAATTATTTCGAACAAAAATTGGAGAAGTTAAGGCAAAAATAACAATAGAAATTTTAAGTAGAGAGACAAATATTTGAGAACTGTCTCAAATAAAAAAATGAGATGATACAAAAATTAGAAAAAGAGATTAGATTTCTATCCACTATGCTCGGCTATTGGAAACCTTTGGATGAGATCAATAGATAATTCAAAAGATAAAGTGAGAAAGCATCATCTTATTCTGATCATAAAAAGGAAGGTAAATTCATAGAAAAAGAAGAAAAAGCTTAGAGTTCTTACAGATTTAGACCCAACAGCGAACATGCACATGAATCACAAGTCTCAGAAATAGATCTCATAAGAAAGACCAATCACAACTAAAGTTCACTTCGTATCAATCGTTAAGATGAGTTCATATTCAGAAGAACTAACACTGACAATCGATCCAGTAACAACGTCTTGTTAACTTTGAATGATAAAACATCCAAATCAAGAGTTGAATGTTCTGTTAAAAATTGTGATCAAGCCAAAAAAGTAAGAAAAGTTGATCTCAACTAAATAAAAAAATATGGCTAACTTTTGAGGTACAGGTTACTTGGCCATCAAATCAACATGTAAAAAGTCAAATCTTACTTTAATGATACCAACTGCCAAGCCAGTTCTGAGTAGTAACATTCGAGTAATTACATAACTATGCGAGAGATAAAGACTATACTGGAACAATAACCATTCATGTTGAATTAAAGCTAAGCTGTTTTAGTAAGCAGGTATATCGTCTAAGATTCAAATAATGAGTATGTGTATTGGGACTAAGATAACTAAATAGATAGAAATGTTGCAAAATCAATTATAAAAGCATTCATTGGAGACTATCATTTACCAGAAGAAGAAAAAGTTGTTGCCGAATGGGTCAAAATCAAAAAAATATACTTAGAAAACATAATTAAAGCATTGAAGAGTATCGCACCCAAAGGGTATGTCACTCTCCATAAATTTAATGAACTTATAACGGGTCTGGGTATTTAAATGTCTGAGCATATGAATGAATGGCTAGTTAGTCAGATCGTCATCAAATCATCTTCTCTTGACTAACTCAAATACGATATCATCATCGATATGTGATAGTTTTCATTCTTTTATCTTTATGATTATCCCTTTTCTCTGATTTTTCTGATTTTTCTGATTTTTGCGCTTTATAGTCTTTAAATAAGTATTAGATAGTTTTTTTGATGAGACGCAACAAGAAATATCAACTAGATGAGATAGAATAGTAAAATATGGAAAACATGGAACAAGAATTCTATGAAGTCGAGAAAATACTTGACATGAAGTAGCAAGACGGCAAAAAATATTATCTCGTCAAATGGCTAAACTGGGATGTCAAAACCTGCACTTGGTAAGCATAAGAGAATGTTAATCATCTCAAAAATCTCATCAAATAATACTGTGATTCGAGGAAATTCGACCAACAACACAACATGGGCATGAAAAAAATTGATACCATCCAAGTGGGGATGAGTCCTTACTAAGCCACAAAGTACTACGGACACGTACTATATGGTGATCAACCTCTAAAGATCACTGAGATCAAGGTGATATATAAAAACAACAACAAGTAAGTGCATTTTAATGTGGAATGGGCAGCGAGGTAAAATGGATTCAAGCCAACAAATTCACTAATTGAGAGCAAGATACTTCTGGAGTATGCGCCTTCATTTGTGATTGATTTCTACCAAAACAGCACCCGTTTAATACCAACTTAGAAGTGATAGATCAGATCTTTTTATACTTATCTTACTAATTCAACCTTTATCTTTATTTATCTTGTACTTTATGAAAGTTATTCTTTGCATTTCCGTGCATGCTCTGTATTTGATGATTACTAGATATGAAATGTTTTTTCTAAGAACTTTATCTTTTGCCAATAGAGAGCTTAGATTATAATCACATTACAGACCAACTAAAAATTACTTATGAAATATCTTCTCTTTGAATTCAACTAACCATATGACAAAATTTCGTAGTTTATCAAAAAAATACACACCTCTTTTTAAAATCTCAATCTTCAAATAGATGTTTTAAGATCTTAGTTATGGAGATTACAAGAGGTGGAAAATAATTGTTTTAGAAATTTTACTGTAGAAAAAGTTGATTTCTAATCGTTCTTGAGTCTACCACTCTTAGAGTAGATACCTCAGGAGGATATAGATAATTTGGAAAATAATTTAAGCGAGTTTAAAAAGTTAACTGATTACATGCGTTCCAAGAACAGAAAATAAATAGCTAGTTGAGTGGTTATAAACTTGTAATGTCTCAAAATAGAAAGAAAACTCTTAAGATGTATTGTAATTAGAATTATTTGTCTTTCATGAAAGAGGGGAGCAAATGGAAACAGATCTTCAAATAAACTAGAAATATTTTAGAATGATGGATAATACTTTTTTTATTCTCATTCTAAACCTTAAAACTATGATATATCGTTTAAAATTCTTTTAAGCAGCATCAATAAACATTATAAAGATTGTGTGAATAACTTAATTAAACTATAGCTGTAAAGATCAAAAGTTGAAATTCTAATATCTACTCATATATAGCTATAACAATCTTTTTATGTTCCATCAACCCCAAAAAGTAAATCAGAAGCAAAACATACTATTTTGCCCAAGTATCTCATTACCTCAATTTACAAATCGCATTTTTCTAATTACTTTTTTTTTATAAATATCATTTTCCATAGAAAATCTCCTCTTATAATAAATTTTGCAATTAACTTAGCAAGTACAGATGTGGAATCCACTCTCCATCTATAATATATACTTTTTTATAAAGGTAATCCAAATAATCAGCTTAAAAATGTACTGAAAATAAATTGATAATATACACCTCCGCATCCAGCCAAAAGCCTAAAAATATCCAAATTTGATGTACCATCCGTAGCATTGGTTCAAATCGACTGCAAGAATATATTTTTATTGAGTTTTTACTTCAAGTTAGAGTGCAGACTAAATGAAGAATCAAAATATTTGTAATAATTTTACATTAAAATATGTCGTCGATAATCGATGATCTTATTTTTTATCGTTGGAAACATTAAAATACCCAAGCTTCATAAAAGTAGTATTCTTGGCAAGCTGTAGAATAACTTTCTAAAAAATTCAACATAAATAAAAGAGCTTTTCTACTTAATTCTCACCCCAATCACTATTAAACACTCAAAAAACTCAACCTTTAAAAAAATGAGTACTCGATACGTCTCAAGGCCGAAAGCAAACTAAAATCAATAAGAGTCTAAGCAAGGCTCCTTCAAGATGATAGTTTTAAGGTCATTAATTCAAAGCATAACGAGATTCTACTTTTAAAGGAAGTGGCTCGACGGCAGTTCCAGAAGAATTGTGGGTATCCTTTCTGCATTTACAAGGGGTGTGTACTGATGGTGCAAAAAATGTATTATTTTTTGTTTGAGCCAGCCCACCAGAAAAAGGCCATAGAGTTTTATAATTTCCTTTTTGCCAAAAACTTCCAAGAGTTCGAATAATTTATCTGCCAACAGTCCAATTATATCTACAAAACATCTACAAATAGAATATATTTAGAAAACCAAGCCAACTAAGATCTCTTTATATCGCAAGTGCTCTGCAACTCTCAAATGAACTTCAATTTCACAGAAGAAAATAGCAACTACTAAGCTTTGTAGTAGGCTATGGAGAATAAGATTCATGAAATTAGAAGAGTTACCAAGCATATTGTGGACAATTATACAATTGAACATACTACAAATAGTTTGTTTTGGATGATACCCAATCAATTAAAGGTTTAATGGATTAAAGATAATATCGAGAGGAAGGTAGACTCCTGCAGCAGAAATTTTGAGAGGCTGCTAGCAGCAGGTAAATTCGTCGGTTAGAAGAAGATCGATGATTTTATCTTTAACATGGTGAAACTTACAGTCAAAGAAATAGTAAACACGCCATTTGGCTAAGGAGGATCGTGCCAACTATTTCTAGCCAAAGTATAAATGGTCTTCATCAACTCAGTAGACAATACCAGCTACTTCAAATTAAATTAAAAGAAAGATAGAATTATTGCGATAAAAAAATTGAAGCCTTAGCTTGAAAAAAAAAAAAAGAACAAACTTGAACACGAGAAAAATATTGTGGCAAAATTGAAAGGAGGAGCTTCATATTTCATACCGAAGTACTATCGAGTGGAGCAGGAGCTTGAAAAAGATGATACTCTCCTCATGGAGTATATACAAGGAGACTAATTGGATTATTTCATCACCTGCAGGCAGTAAACCATCTCCCTTTGGACTAAAATATGCATTTTGTTGAATATAATAAACGGAATGAGACATCTCGCTGGTTACTCCATCACTCACCTCGATCTCAAGCCCATAAACATTATAGTTTGCAGAAACAACTTCTTAATTTCAAAGATAATCGATTTCGGCGAAGCACATCACCCATAAGTCTGTGGTGACAGTATTCCCCCTTTTATATAGATTTCTCGCCAGGATATACCTTCCCTTACGTTTCTCCTGAAGCTTACATCAGATTTGATAAACGGAACGAGACAAAGTAGCAATTCACTTTTTCAGAAAAACAAGATGTCTTTTCCTTTGGTATCATCATGTTCTAAGTACTCTTCAATACCAAAACATTCCAATTCACTCAAAATAAGTTCAAAGAAGTCTACTCCCGCAAAGAAATCCTTCGAAGATTTATATTTGAATACAAGAGAATCTAAGACTACGGAGAATATATGGCAACATCTTCATTATTTTACCTTATCACACGTTGCATAGATCCAGATCCTGCGAAAAGGCCGTTTTTCGACTGGCTGGCTATTTCTCTTCGACTTATACTTAATTCGTGCTCAGTTACTAATTGAAATTTATATTTTTTGTAATATGTTACCAAATATTCATATAAAGTTACCTTTTTGTTTTTATAACTATCCTTTTATTTGGAACTTTCAAAAAATTCTCAGCCATGAATAGATTTAACTGATCGTAATTTTTGAGAGTCGAATGGTTTAAAATTCATCCAAACGTATGTATGCTATCGATTTTATGAGTTTAGTCCATTTATAATTAATCAGATTAAAATAATCTTCAAAACGGCCAAAAATGAATGCTTAGAACCCACCATCACTCCCCTAAAATGAACAAGAACCATAAAAACTCATTGATTAAGATCCATTTGGACCTTCCTATCCTGAATCTGCTATCAAGTATCTACCTTACAGAATTGGCATCCTCGCTCTCGCAGGTTTCATGATATTAGTTGGTAAAAGCAGTCTCGTACTTCTTTTGATATTTAGCCTACAGATTAAGTACCTTGCATATAAGACGCCATTCTTGACTGGCTGCAGCCTGTTACTAACTTTTATCTAAAAAATTAAGGTCTAGGACTTACTTTGGTGAGTATTATGCAACTAATAGTGGACATACAACTAGCTTCTATGGTACTTTACTGGTTTGTGTATGGCTAAAGTATCAGGTACCCCATTATGTTGGGCATCATTGGAATCTCAAAAGTTCTTTTGAATGTAAACAATCCCAATATACATAGTTTCTGTTTCAGACCAAGCAAATCGATAACAGTTTTACAAAGCAAGCATTCCCATCTATAGTTTTTGGCAGCAACTTTGTCAACACATATTTTTTCAGTGGAGTTTGCTGCCTTCTCTTGACCAATCTACTCTAATTTTATGAACTCAAACATAAGAGGCTGTTTAAATTACAACTGGGATTCTTGATCTATTGCATTTTTGTTCTCTTATCTGCACGGCAGAACTTTTTTATGGATATCTGCACAGCACTTGTTTTCACACACTATATTTTCTACTTTATAAACGATCGAATAGGGGCAATAGACGGACAAATCTTCAAAATATACGACAGGATCGTGGGGAAGAAGTATGAGTAAGAAAAAGAAATTCAGGTTTGATGTTTTAAGTTTAAAATATTAATTAAGGACTCGTGTATCAATCGTTTCATAAGTGGTTATTTATAATATGTTTAAGGCAGATAAGAAGAAAGATAAGAGATAATACGAAAAAGTTAAAGAAGAAGAATGGATCGAAATGGAAGATCTCAATGAACCTAAAAACAAAGCACTCACTCATAAATTTGTAGCCTAAGGTAGACTCTATCCGATTAAGAGGGAAGCGAGTATCAGAAGGAAAAATCAAAGCGCGAGGCCTAAGAACAAGAATATCGTTTCAAACAAGCAGAAATATTGAAACAAAAATACAAACAGTCTCAAAAGTAACCGATCCATTAAAGTTAGAGCTCTACAAAATAAAAAGAGTTATCAATAAGTCATATAAGTTAATAAAAAGCCCAAAAAGACACCTACTTTACCAATGGTGTACATCTTTTCATATAAAGCGAAGTTACTTGTGACTTCTGTACAGTGCCACAATCAGTGCCAGGCAACACTCAACTGTATATTTGCGGTTCATGCGAAAATATGAGCTAAAGCTATCCTCTGTATGGAATAGTTATTTGTGGATTTTGTCAATCTAAAGTAGGTTTTGGTTTTGGAATGAGTGAGTACATCAAGTGCCCTCAATGTGACAGCATTAATAAAGTTCCGCTTTAAGCCCCTAAAAATTACGAAGCTATGGTTGTCCCACCTTTGAAATAAAATAACCATCCCGCCAGAAGATTATAATAGCGATAGAAATAGCGAGAATACGACTATAATTATGTGGGATTCGGTAAAAAATAATCCGAAGATTTGATTTGATTCCTTTCTTCTTTTATATGTGTGAGTCAATTTAAATTGAAGATTAGTATTGGGCGAAATTATCATTTCTTCTTTCCTTTCTTTGCATCTTTTTTTCCTTTTCCAGCTGGAGCCTTATCAGCAGCTTCTTTCTCTTTGGCCTTTTTCTCAGCTTCAAGTGCAGCTTTCTTTTTCTTCATTATTTCTTAGTTCTTCTTGATAGTTTCAGCATCCATCTTGATTGTGGTATGGCAGAATCCGCAGTAATATCTGTCCCAGTGTTGTGCCATAAAGATTCCTGGTCCGCATGAAGGGCAAGTCTTACGTTGTTGTGTGACGTTGCCTTTGCCATCTACGCTATAAAGACTGTAGATTCCCAATTTAACTCGTTTATGGATGTGTTTGTTTTTCTTCTTAGTAGTGTACACTTTCTTTTTCTTCTTTTTCTTACCACCATCCAAATCAGCGGTTAAGTAAATATTTGAGTTTGAGCTCAGATTTTACAAGGAAGTAAGGTGTGTACCTTGGTAGACAGCTCTGCAGTTTGCGGAGTTGACTGATTCAAGAAGGGCTTCTAGAGTAGTATATGGTTGGATGTCAATGAGAGAGGATGTGCCGTCAAGGAGGTGCAAGAATACTTGCATTGATTTATGGTAAAATATTATTATTATTTTAGATTTAATATTAATTTAAATGAGACCTAAAAATTAAGATTTAACATGTTTTGTCTATTTATTCATCTTCTATGTTCCAGACTACATTTTATTTATTATTTTTAAATACACCATAAAGATCTTAACCTATAATAATTTTGATAATTTGTAAGTTAATAGCTATGCTTACCACTATACAATTTAGTCTTTGTCTTTAAATATATTATAAGATATTTGAATCCTAGAATCTTCCAAGAATGGAAGAGAATAGCATAAAACCCAATCTTAAAAAGATCCAAAAACAAATCTGTTCAAAGCCACAGGAGTAAATCTATGCTCAGTGAGAAAAAGCTCCCCCATTCCATTGGGGAACTTATCTAAACTCACCTTCAATTCCAAAAGAAC
>Ga0194117_10003906_pt1 | contig 14621 bp, 15 predicted proteins | sample TA2MahsurfametaG_FD_160579 | JGI IMG/M metagenome (GOLD analysis project Ga0194117, IMG submission 160579) | Freshwater microbial communities from Lake Tanganyika, Tanzania - TA2015009 Mahale N1 surface | ecosystem: Environmental > Aquatic > Freshwater > Lake | place: Tanzania: Lake Tanganyika...
CTAGATTAACTTTCTAGTAGAATCCTAGATTAGAAATCTGTATAATTTATTTCTAGATTAACTTTCTAGTAGAATCCTAGATTAGAAATCTGTATAATTTATTTCTAGATTAACTTTCTAGTAGAATCCTAGATTAGAAACGAAATAAAGAGATTTCAATATAAAAATACATATAAATGACGTCAAAAGCGAATACAACTCTGACGTGTAATAGTGCTAAGGTATGGGCGTTTTATCATGAACATCCTGGACTAGATTTTGAAAAAATGAACATCATGTTTACAGATATTCTTGTATCTATTATGAGTTCAACTAATCCTGTAAATAGTAGTAACATTAATACACAAATACTTAATGGAATTGCTAATATTCAATCACAACTTACAAACCAACAGGTTGAGCATGACAAACACCTCTTCTTGAAACTTACAGAATTCAAGAAAGAATACATCGATGATGTCAAGATGATTTTGTCATCAAATATTGCGGATAAAATTGCTCCTTTGATTAAAGATTCAAATGGAAATATATTGGATAAGACACAATTATTGTTGTCAGAACTTGTCCCAAAACATAATGAAAATCTCTCAAAACAGATTAATGACAGCATAAAATCCGTTGGTTTATTTATAACAGAAGAGATTGGTAAAAGGTCGAAACATGACGATGAGCCTTTGTCACAAGCATCACTTGATGAGTTTATTAAATCTATTGACACAAAATTCACTAATGTTATTGATACAACTAAAAAAATGGTTGATTCAAACAAGGATGCCACTTTGTCACAATTTTCTTCTATAACTTCATCACAAAATGCGCTTCTATCCGAAGTAAAAGATTTTCTCAAGAAAATGGAAAATAGTAGTTCAAAGGGCAAAATATCTGAAAATATTGTTTTGAACATTCTGAGAGGATTATTTCCATCAGGTGAGGTTGAATATGTTGGTTCTCAAAAAGAATCAGGTGATATTATGATTCATCGAAAAGATAAACAAAAGATTTTAGTTGAGAATAAGTGTTATGAATCTCGCCAAGTGACATCAGACCAAGTCAAAAAGTTTATTCATGATGTTGATACACAAAATTGTTCAGGGTTATTTCTCTCGCAAGAAGGAGGTATTGTTAATAAAGAAAACTTTGAAATCAATATACACAATAGAAACGTCTTACTGTATGTTCATAATGTAAATTATGACCCAGAAATCATTAAAATCGCGATTGATATTATCGACTCTTTTAAAAGTAAGTTAGACGAAATCACTTTAACGGATGACTACTCGATAAGCAACGATACACTTGAAGAAATCAATAAAGAGTATCAGCTATTCGTGGAACAAAAATTATCTCAATTGAAAATGGTAAAGGACTTTTCCCAGAAGATGATTAAAAGCATCGAAGGTATAGAACTTCCTTCTCTCGAAAAGATGTTATCATCACGATTTGGTTGTAGTACTTCCGGTAAGTTCATCTGTGATAAATGTCATTTTATTGGCAAAAATCTATTAGCTCTTTCTGTTCATAAACGAACATGCGATAAAACACCCACAGAAATTGGCGATCTCACTCCAATAAATATTCAGTTGTCATTACCACCACCTCCTGCGCAACAACCGTTAGTTCAACAAAATCAATCTAAACCATCAACAAAAAAAGGTTCTAGTCCTTCTCTGTTAAATAATTAGAATAAAATTTCTCCTAAATCTCTCGAACTCCTGAATTTCAAACTTCATCATTCCGAGAGATTTCAAGCTACCACCACAAAAAAACACCCCCCGGCGTTACCCGCACCGTAATGACTCACAAATACACGTTCGATATCGACCGAAGGTAAAATATTAACGCGATATTGCGAGAGATTCGCGTGCCAGAAAAAGAAACAACCGATTACCTTACGCTTTTGTAGTGATGCTTTCTATATATTCTGGGATATTCAAATAGGAATAACAGTTGATATTAAATTTTCGTCCAAATAAGCATTTACTATGTATCAAATATAGTAATTCTTCTTTATCAATAGTGTTGTAATTCTTTAACCCATAACCGTTTTCATACTTATATCCCATGTCCCCCCAATTGGTAAATGTTGTTGCATCGTTGGAGAGATTGGGGGTTGTAATTATTTGATGTTGTAGATTATTGTAAAAGACAGTAGTTATAAAGAAATTTTCTTCAGGAGCACATATATTCCCATACATCATATTTATTTTCGTATAATCTTCCTTTATAACCATTTCGCATATTTGTCTGTTTAGTATAAACCATTGAGATGATTTTTGAATTGTATTTCTGTCATAATAGCTTAATAAATGATTACATCTTGGAAAACACATCTCGTGTGGTGCTATATTGAAATGCCCATAATTGTCTTTACACAAAAAATTATAAACATGTTCAAAAGACTTGAATGGAATACATGCTTGGCTTAAGGTTACTATCTTATAACAACCATCATCATATGCTTTCTTAAAAAGCAAGTTGTGAGCATGAACCAAACTTACATCAGCATATTTTGTATCAATGCAATCAGTTAATTTATATTGCTCGAAATATTGTAATGGTTCATCTATTTTGTAATGAATATAAATAGCATACTTATTTTTATCTACATTCTTAAAAAAGATATTCCATAACTCTTCAAGGTTTATTTTATCATAAATTAAAAAACAGAACCCGATTTTATGCATGTTTAATCAAATTTTATATTATTATTTTAAAATATAAACGAACATACCCGTATGCTTTCATCTTTCAACTAATGGATTCGCGTGCCAGAAAAAGAAACAACTTATTCCATAAACATATATATTCTCCTAAATCTCTCGAACTCCTGAATTTCAAACTTCATCATTCCGAGAGATTTCAAGCCACCACCACAAAAACATAATCTGGGACTGAGGGTATAATTCTTTATTTTATGTAAAAACAATAAATGGGAATAAAATACTTTGATAAAGACACAATCGGCCACTTTTGTGGAGGTGTATTATCTTATACGATGTTACAATACAGTAATGTACCGGTGACACTCAACTTCGTTATTGCTAATGGAATACATTACATGATAGAGAAAACAGAGAGAAGTGTTGCGCCGAATGGACGAGTTCTCGGGACGTATGAAAACCATATAGGCGATATTATTGCGTTTTTGTTGGGATGGATCGTTGGGTTTGCTTTACGATCGGAACGATATGTGAATCACAAAATCGCACCTGTTTTATGGATTATATTGATTTACAACTATTCAGCAGAAATATTACGAGAGATTTATCCATACGAACGACTACTTGACGGTGCTTATATGAAGGATGCGTAAGAATGCGTATAATATTACAATATAATATATAAAAATAACTATAAAATGCTAATCAGGGTTCAGGAAATCAAACAAATTTTATCATCAAAAAACATAAAGATTCATGGCTGCTTTCATATCGGTGCGCATGATTGTGAAGAGCTAGGAGTATATGATTATTTAGGAATAAAACCCGAAAAGATTGTATGGATTGATGCGATTCCTTCAAAGGTCGCGCAAGCGAAACAGCGAGGAATACCGAATGTTTATAATGCCGTCATAACAGATAAAAACGACGAAGAAGTTATATTTAATGTCTCAAATAATGGTCAGTCTTCAAGTGTATTAGAATTCGGAACTCATTCGCAGGAACATCCAGGTATTGTATATGTTGATAAAATAAAACAAAAAAGTATTACAGTCGATACATTTTTTGAGAGAAATAATCTTGATTCGGCAAATTATGATTTTTGGAACTTTGATATTCAAGGCGCCGAACTTATGGCATTACAAGGTGGTATTGAATCCATAAAGCACGTAAAGGCGTTGTATTTAGAAGTGAATGAAAAAGAATTGTATCAAAAATGTGGATTAATTACGGATATTGATGATTTTCTTTCGAAATATAATTTCAAACGAGTATTAACGAGTATGACATGCCATGGTTGGGGTGACGCTTTGTATATCTTAGACAAGTAACCATATAGCGATTAGGTATTCATGCTTCAAATCTCTCGGAATGGATACTTTCAAATACAAGAGTTCGAGAGATTCATCCATAAAATTATAATATTTGTATATTTTGATGAAGAGTAATTGCTTCATCATGTTTTACATCTCTCGGAAGTCATAGGATTGAACCTTAAAGGTTTGAGAGATTGTGTGTTTGTATGTTTATGGAATAGGTTGTTTCTTTTTCTGGCACATAAATCTCTCGCATTATCGCGTTAATACTTTACCTTCGGTCGATATTGAACGCGGATTTGTGAGTCATTCCGGTGCGGTTGGCGCCGGGGAGGTGTTGTTTTTTGTGCTTGGCTTGAAATCTCTAGGAACGTCAAAGTTTGAAACTCATGAGTTCGAGAGATTTTTGGAAAAGTAATCGTTTGTGTTAAAATAGATTCCTGTTATTTCCGAATGGAATAAAAGTAGATATGACAATATTATGATGAGACATAATGGATAGTTGATTTCTGTTTTATTGAATACCTTAAACATGTAAATGTAAATCAAAGGTAGATAATGAACTATGAAATCGATTGACGCCAATAAAGGCGTGAGTTTTGGATTTCTCGAATTTACGATGTCATAATAATTAGGGTAATAATGAAATAGTAAAATACTTCCCAAAAATGTAAGAATATTTAAGGGAATAATATTTGTTTTACTATTTACGAATATCATGGCAAAAGTTGTAACGAATACAACAAATGAAAATGATTTTATTTGATTCTGAATGAATTTGGAAACGTTTATTTGGTCTAGCATTATTGCGTTTGTATATTAGAATGATAAATTAGTATTTTATCTGAATATTACAAATCTAAACGAACACTTGCGTTTGCTGTTTGCGTTTAGATTCCGGAGAGAAATTATACCGACCGAAAAGAAAAATCTCTCAACACATTCATTCCATACATCCATCAAATCTCTCGGAATCATAGATTCACATTCAGAGTGATTTCATCGTAGTCTCCTTATTTTACACGTTCTTATTCGCCTTCCTCCAATATTCTTGTCCATCGACGACATTGGCGATTTCAACGATCTTGGCGATCTTGGCGATTTCGACGATCTTGGCGACCTTGGCGACCTTGGCGACCTTGCCGACCTTGGCGATTTCGACGACCGCAACGACCGCGTTATGCTTTCACCTTGGTCTTTTGCTTTTGTTATAATGCTGCGTAACCTATCATTTCCTCTCGCGGCGGATTCTCGTGAAGCGGAGACTCGCGCTTTTCGGGATTGTTCATGTTGTCTTTGATGTCCGGGGTCAGCATACCACCTATCGATAATTCCTGTTGCTTTGAACCGCTGATATAACGCTTCTAATTCCTCCATCGATTTATACTTGTTCTTGTTTCAACAAAATAAATTAAACCTAATAAATCATACAACACTCGCGGAATTTGGACGAGTGTAATACCCGGTAGAAAATCGTAATGTTTCATTCTATCTCTTACACCTTTTCTCATTTAAAACGCCCATTTTACAGAGCAAAAAAATAAGAAAAAAATGTAAAATCAATAGTAGGAATTTCACCTACGATGGTCTAACTTTTTCCTCTTCTTTTTGGATATTTGAAGAGGTGAAAGACGAAATTTGGAAACATAACGGACGCTCTTGTCTTTCTATCCAAGATTGTGTTAATTTCATTATGTTTATAGACGAGTTTGCGTCTCTGGCATCGTTATATATTTTTGAGATAAAATCTTCACATCCATTATAGAATGAATCACGAATCTCTCAACACCGGCGACCTCATCCTATGCGATGACCTCGAATACAAAGACTGGGGACTCTTCAGCTGGTTCATCAAATTCATGACACACAGCGACTTCTCTCATATCGCGATGATCGTAAAAGACCCTGAATTCACCAATCCGCCGATGAAAGGCACATACGTTTGGATGTCAGGCACATCGAATGTCCCTGACCCAGAAGACAACACTATGAAATTCGGCGTCCAATTTGTACCCTACGACGAATACGTAAAAACATACGGCGGCAAGTTATACCTTCGAAAACTTCATTGCTGGAAACATTACGAACTCTTCACCACCGAGAGATTGAAGAATATACATGACGTTGTCTATGATAAACCTTATGATATCGTAATCTCCGACTGGATTGAGGCGTATTGTAAGAAAGACCCCCACCCTCAAAAAACATCTCGGTTCGTATGTAGCGCATTCATCGGTTATATTTATACGCAACTCACGCTCCTACCGGAAGACACCGATTGGAGCATCCTGTATCCTGGATTCTTTTCTAGCGAAAACCCGGCGTTACGCCTCCTTCATGGTTCGCATCTATCGAGAGAAGAACTCATTCATGTATAAAATCATACATTGTTATACACTTCATATATGCGAATTACGCGATGAATTAGACTGGCACATACCATTTTGTAATCCTAGCGTTAGCGCAGAGATAAAACTACATCCGATTACAACCTTACAATTACTGAAATAGAATATAACTCAATAATCTTAGTTATTGGTTCATACTAATGTAATAAATGATATAAAGATTATTGAAATGTAATGTAAATGCCTTATTCAATAGAAGGTAGTATCGGAATTAGTGTTCGCTTACAATTGAATTTCAAAAATATTGATATTATCCGTAAATTATTATTATCTCATGAACCAATTATATATGGTTTATCTGAACCTATCGACCGTTCTTTGAATTTAGATTTTTCCAGTGAGGATGATGATAAACCTCCCTCTTTTGATTTTAGTATTTTACAAAATTTATCTGGATTGAAGGATGAACAAGAATTTTTAGAATGTGCTTCAAAAATTGCTGAAATCAGTCATGATAAATTGGTTTTGCGTAAAAAAATCGAATATATAAATTTTGAAGATGAACGTCAAATGGATAATTATATTGAAGTTCTTGAGAATTATGATGGTTATAAATATGATTCTGATGATGATTCTGACTATGAATATGATGATTCTGATTCTATAGAACATTCTAATAATGATACACGAGATGATGAATTAGTAAATGAAATAATAGATATGACAAGTAATATCCAAAAAATTGGATATGTTACGCTTGATATGGATATAGAAGACGTCATTAAAAGCAGAGATAAACTATTAAAAGAATCAGTAGAACTTTTAAAACAAATAAATGAAGAAAAAAGTAAGAATCATCAAAAAAAATCTCTTCATGATGTTACCGATAACGTTGATATTTACTCTAAAAAGCAAAAGTTTCTTAAAAAAAAATATGAAGAAACAAGAACTAATTATGAGAATTATGATGTATCAAAAATCTCATTTGTTTTCTTTGACAAAATTATAAATTTTGACTTAAATTTAAGTTTTGGAAAAGGATATGATACTGATTTTGGAAGGATTGAGGATTTAAGTACTTTTATGAATGAGGTTAATACATTGACAACTTTTTTTACAGATCTTGGAATTAATAAAAATACATTATCTATTTTCAAGTATAATACCTCAGAAAGGTATTGATTAGTATGATTTTATACTGTTACACCCTTGAAAATTTCAAAATGGCTGCAACAGTATAAAACTATTTCAGCACATGGAGCCGCATGCACGAATCTCATTTTCACGCCAATTTCCACCCCTTTGATTGAAATTAACTTTCGAAAAGACTGGTATTGCGACCCCGTATGTGACCAGCATTTTCATAATAAAATTTCGTTTGATACAAAGTGTAACGGACAACTATTTCACCCGGATTATCATAAGGCAGATTTTCATAATTTATCGTATTTATTAGGTAAAAAATACTATGAAATCACGCCGGATAAATACAGCGGACGATTCCGTGATAGAAATCCAATATCAAAAGAAAATATACACATCAACGGGGGATATCTTGTAAAACTAATACAAAAAATTACGGTTTCACCAGCATGAAATGTTTGTCGAAGAGGTAATAAACATTTTGATTGAAATAAATACATAATACGTGTATTCGAATGTTCAACTACTCTATTCCCGATTCATGTACGCATGTGAAACTTGATATCGGTCTTTCGTATAATGCGCCTCAGTCGCAAGCATGGCTCTCGCGAGAAGACGCGGGTCTCATGGTCTTCGGTTTTGAACCGAATCCGGAAAGTGTCGCGTTTCTTACTCGTAAAAACAACCAAATACAAAACCGATATATTGAAGAAGGCCGTTTCGTGATTCAACAGTGCGCATTAAGTTATGTAAGTGAGCCAACAACCATGAAGTTTTATGTGAGCAAGAATGACTGCGGAACATCGAGCCTTTATCCGAATGATGAAACTCATCTCGGGAAAATCAAGGAGGTCATCGACGTCGGCGTGTATTCTCTCGAAATGTTCTTCGCCGGATTTCCATGGGACCGGTTTCAATACATCGATTACATTAAAATTGACGCACAGGGGTCGGACCTGAATATCCTGAAAAGCGCGGGTTCATATCTGAGAGACCGGGTTGTGTATGTAACCGCCGAAGGCGACGGAAATCAATATATCGGAGCAGATGAATGTTCGGCAGCCAACATCATCTCGTATATGGAATCACAGGGGTTTATGCTGATTCGTCATACAAATACGTTCGACCCCACATTCGTCAATAAAAAGTATATAGACCTTTCCAAAAAAATATACATATACCAACGGTAATACTCGAACGACCGCGATGAATTATTATACAACATCTGCGCGAAGTGACGGATTTGGCGCACAGTTCCAAAACATCATCGTGGATATTCTTTACACCTATAACAACACCAACGGCATATATGTGTTTCCGAATATCGCGTATTTTGAACATAATTATACGAATGAACCCGGCTTCACCGAGAGATTGGTGCGGTACATGAATCTGCGTCAGCATTTTCCGATTCCAACGAATGTAACTTCGAGAGAAATAAAGCATATGACGCAAATGAAAACATATCCTTTCGTGGAATCAAATTTGGGGCGGCTCTTGAAAAGTCAGACGATGAAAGACATCAAAACTATGTTTTATGAAGGCAAAAACACGCCATTTGACTCTCAGTATTATAATATCGCGGTTCATGTTCGGCGGTTCAATAAAGTAGATACACGTATGGCTGGTTCTGATACTCCGCATTCTTATTATATTGGATTGATGAATTACATTCGCGCGAAGCACGTTGATGCCGCCACCACAGACAAACGACCACTTCGGTTTCATATTTATTCGCAAACAACCGCCGAAGATACCGAAGCTGTGTTTCAACAAACATATTGCGGAAAAGACGACACGGAATTACACTTGGATGGCGATCTCTTATTGTCATTTCACAGTATGGTTTTCGCGGATGCGCTCATTTGTTCGGGATCATCGTTTAGTTACTGTGCCGCATTTTTATCGAATGGAGTTGTTTATTACAAACGGTTTTGGCACCAACCTGCGGATTTTTGGTTGGTGGGGGATGATATTTTATCTCGAAGTTAAGTGAATTCCATCATACGTAGATACGTTTATGTATGTATGATGTTATGGTGATTTATCAATCACGACCTCCTTCGCAACCATCTTAATGACCTTGGCGATATTCTTATCATCGCCGTCCAATACCGCACGTGACATATTGATATACTGCGTGTTTTCATGGGTTGAACTATCTTCGCATTTCGGATTCTGTTTGGCCCATTCATTTACCAAGCAAATATTCTTATGCTCGACGACGCGAACGGCTTTCGTAATCTTGGTATTCACCGCGTCTTCGCGTTCCCACTTATCGGCATCCTTCACATAAAGCGTCTCTCGACGTGCATCGCTACAATGGATTGGGCGCTTACACACCTCTGTATTTTTCAAACTGTCAATGAAGAGTTTCGACATACCCTGCACATACCCCATGCGACCAAATTCTTGTAAGTCGGTCTCTTTCAAATTGATAGACTTCGCAAAATCGGTGATATTCATCGCATCCTTACAATGCTCATTCAAGAAGAATTGGAGATTGAATGTATTATTGTTGTTATTATTGTTATTATTATTACTATTAGTATTGGTAGGTCCGTTGTAATTGTTACTATTCGGAATGGAACTGGCAGCACTCACACTCGCGGCACTAGCGGCGGCAGTCGCGGCGGCCACGGCGTTGATCACCATTGATTGTTGGCTACACATCATTTCCATCAACTTATTCTGAAATTCTTGGTTATTTTTAAACATATCAAACATCATTGTTTTAAGGTCTTCGGCAGTGACGCCACTAGGAACGGTAGGAGCCTGAGCCGGAGCCGGAGCCTGAGCCGGAGCGAATGGCTGCGAATGTTCTTGTATGGGCATCCCATTACAGGTTTTCTTATGCTTCCACAATCCGCTTTTACTACAATACTTATTCCCGCATTTTTCACAATATTTATAAATATGCTTATCAAATATAAAAGCGACTTGGATCGGATTCTGTGGTATTGGGGGGTAATTGGGTAATGATTGGTGTATGTTACCTAATGTGTGTGGGGTATTTGGTTCGCTGGTAGGTAAAATGAGAGCATGATGGGTAGTCGTCTGGGTTAATCGAGAATGCTTAGCAGACTCTGTATGACGGCGGTAATCCTTTTTGTTATCTGTTACAAAGCGACAAACATCGCATCGAAATGCGTAACTTTGTTTGAGGTATTCTGGCATACTCATGGCGGTTTCCTAAAATACCCGGCGAAAATTTTGTCGCTTTTTGGACGAGGCAGGAAAGGATGGCTAGAAAAAGTTACAGTAAGGAAAAATTCTGGTATATTATACAAATGAGAGCATTATGCTCTAAATTGTATTTTTAAGGTTTTCACGTTTTAAAACCTACTCGTTTGGAAAAAAAGCACAAAAATATTTTTGTCAATTTTCCATTTTACGATGGAGATTTTAAACAACAATTCCAAAACACCCCTTGCCATTCATAGGGTATCATCCATTATGTAATCGTTCATTGGTATGTTCTTTCAACAAAGTAATCAAACTAATAAAAATTGAAACATGTTACTTCATAACTGAAACCCACGAATTATCATGGAAGTGATAAACGCAAGAATCAGAGGCGAAATTTGCTACAACACATTGGAAGAATTAACCGACGCAAAATTGATGCCAGAGTATTTGTCATGTTCCTCTGTAAAAAATGAAATAAAAAAACTCACCAACATTTTGAACGGAGAAAATATTGACGAAGATACAATACACCGAATCGTACAAAAATATTCATTAGATCTCATACCAGCTGGAACAAAAGGCGCAATACGAGGCAATAAGTTCAATAAAATAGTGAAAGAACATATTACAAAGTTATCATTAGACACCGAACGATTTGATATTCGTTTCGAAGAAAAATGCGAATGTCATTTTACGAGTGAAATACCTGATTGGTTTATTCGTGAAAAATCAACGAATAAAATTATGATTGGAATGAATCAATTGGATCTATGGAGTGGAGGACAACAGATCAATCGAGGTTTCAAATATCTGGAGAATAATAAACACAATAGTGATAACAGTAAGTTATTATGTGTTGTTTGTAACGAAATACAATTCAAAAGTGATAAAAATAAGGCATACAAATTATTTGAAATAGGCTTTACCCACAATACTTTATGCTATTTGAATAACCTAGGCAATATTATCACTTCATACTTTGACTAACATTACAGTAATGGATTGAATTTTAATATTAATTCCTGTTTTGATATCGATTTTGGACCAACCGTATTGTTGAAATCATATGTGATTGTAGATAAACTTGTTATATTATCAGTTAGTGATTTTCCATTTGTGAATTTTATAAAATAGTGCGATTGAACACTTTTTTCATCGATTGATTGCTCGATTGTTCCTGCGTTAGCTCCGACACGCCGAAATGAAATATCTGGATTGTCCGTTTTTTCAACAAACATGAAATTGATTGGTTCAACCTTTTCAGTTACAGCTCTATGCGTCGGTTTTTTTACCCAAATTTGAAATATACAAGGAACATCATGTTCTTGACCATCTACCAAAAATGATTTATCAGGCAAATCAATCTCAAATACAAGATGATAATGTAATGGGAATGTTTTTTTTAAACTATCCTTTTTGAAACTTTTCGGTAATATAAATGAAATGCTGTCACAAAATTCACATGATTTTTTAATAAATTTAATCGCTAGTGAAGATTGACGACCAAATGGCGGATTTCCGATGACGTGTATCTTACTATACGCTTTCTTACTATCGTTATAATCATAAAGCAAATAATCCTGTTTTACTATTTCTACATTATCAGGTTCTAGGTCATAAAATCTAAAATGATTTGTTATTGATTTAATTCCTGAAATAAATGAACCATTTCCGGCACTTGGTTCTATAATCAAATCATCTGTCTGTATTTGTAGATACCTTTTAACATGGTTCAAACATGATTCAACTACCGTTTGCTTTGTATAGTATTTATCAATCGTGATACGTTTTAATCCCTTCGTTTGTTTCGTTTGTTTCGTTTGTTTCGTTTGTTTCGTTTCCATGGTATATTATGTCTAGGTTCTGTTGTTTATACGAATTCACTATTGAAGAATCAATTTTTTATTTATTTGTATTTTCAACAATATCAAAAATAAAAATAAACTTCCACACAATTTATACCACACCACCACCACCCTAATACCCATGCCTCACCGCCTTCCCCACCGGAAAACGCGGCTTACCTTCTTCCGTCAGCTCCTGATATATGACCGTCAAGTTCTTACCGATATACGACCCTCCGTCATTGAACCAAGCACGTCGTTGCTCCATCGTCCCGCGCGGCCGAACCGTGAATTCTTTGCCGTCGGCTGTCTCGCACACCCAAATGACCGCCCCCGCATCACGACCCTCACCTTGTGTGAAATCAATAATACGGTATTCGTCCTCCATGAATTCCTTGTATTTCTGAAGGTCATTACTCCGGTAGTTGGCGCGATATACACCCGCTGCGTTTCGCAACATGATGCCTTCATACCCCGCTTCAACAAACTCGGAAAACAACCGACGAAACTCCGACAGCACCGCGATTTTTTCGGTGCGGACCAGAACGACGACTGCTGCCTCCGCCGCTGCCACCGCCGCTGCTTCTGTATCACTTCGCAGGACTCGCCCACTCGCCACCCCCGCCGCATGTGTATCGTTGGCGACACACCCACAATGACGCACCGCGGAAGCGAGCAATCCGATTCTCTCGACAAACGGCATATCATACCTCTGATGATCGTAGATGTCATAGACATGATACTTGACTTTTTTAAGTCGTTCAACATCTGCGGCGGTGATTTTCTTCTTTTTTATGAGTCCAGCAAGTTCTTCAAACGGCATTTGGTCGGTGTATAACTCGCCGTCGATGACGATATTCGGGTGTTGGGAGAGATACGGCCGAAGCGCGGCGGCGATATGAGGAAGTCCCGTAAAGAATGCGCCGGTGCGGGATTGAAGGCAAACAACGTTTTCATTCCCCGACCGTGTCACATACGACACACATCGTAATCCATCCAACTTAGGTTGGACGAAACAGGGAAATGTGATGACTTTTTTCTTTTTAGAGCCGACCTCAATGTCGGCAGGGTCGAACGTTTGCGCGAGCATCGGAAGAAATGGGCGCGTGAATGAAGCGTTGTCGCCATCCCCGCCGTCGTCCTCCCCACCGCCACCGCCGAAATCATTCCCTGAAATATCGCCGTAGCCTTCACCATAATCCGCGGGTTTGTTTTCGGTATATGCCTCCTTCTCTTTTTTGTCGAGCCATTTGCGGCGTGTTTCTGAAATACATTGTTCGAGAGGTGATGTTTCGTTGGAACGACCGATATTTTTACCGGTTTCACAATTACGATAGGCCACCTGCTGCTTTCCGTTGATATATCCGTGCGTAATTCGCGCTGCAACTCCACCATAAGGATATAAACTCCGAAGAACCGCCGCGGTCCATACTTTTATTTTCCCGTTTTTGTCCTGCGCGTATAGTTTTGGAAACGAGTATTCGACAGTGTGCTCGCTGTAATCCATGCTTGAATGCTTGAATGCTTGAATGCTTGAATGAATGTAAAATCCGACGACGTTATATTCACCACAAGCACGATTTATCACTTCAATTTAATCATCATGACCGCCCCGGGGTCATCATAATTCAAATACTAATTCATCCCGCAACGTGGTTGCTGATGATGATTCCATTCCATTTCATTTCTTGTCCGCCGCCCCTGCCGCCACCGCCACCGTCTCCGCTCCCTGCTTCTCTGCCACCCCTTTTTCCTTCTCCTTCTCATCCTCGTCATCATCATCAAAGCACGCCGGGTCAATTCTAGCAACAATCGACCGTAAAATATAATTCTCCTTCTTCAGCTTATTATTATTCTGAATCAACGTAAGAATCATATACGTCATCTTCTCAAGCGTAATTTCATGCTCATCTTCTGGGTTGTAATCCTCAGGCGGCGTCTCAATAATGGATATGGTGCGTATCGGATGATTATACACGGTAGTTCCGTTATCATTCACAGTCATGTGAATTCCCGTAAGTGGCCCTCCACCAGGCGCAGGCTCATCGCTAGTTACAATAATACGACCTTTACAAAACTCATTCGCCGCGGCAACAATCGATTTAACAACCTCTTGCGGCG
>Ga0194117_10003908_pt1 | contig 14611 bp, 9 predicted proteins | sample TA2MahsurfametaG_FD_160579 | JGI IMG/M metagenome (GOLD analysis project Ga0194117, IMG submission 160579) | Freshwater microbial communities from Lake Tanganyika, Tanzania - TA2015009 Mahale N1 surface | ecosystem: Environmental > Aquatic > Freshwater > Lake | place: Tanzania: Lake Tanganyika...
ATATAAAAAAGATATCTGCTACTGAACTCATCTTAACTATAGATTATATTTTTATTTATCTAGCTAAGAGATTTATACTCATTGAAAGTTGAGTTGTCATAGTACTGATACTAGCTAGCCTATACACTGCCTATATTGACAACTAGATTGGCTAGCTTTGTATATTTCCGTATTTGTTTTAATTTCGCGTTGCTCCTGAAAAAAAGTTAATACGCAAATTTGTTAGGATTCTAGTTACTAATATGCAAAAAAGTTAGTAATGACTAGTATAGACAAGGCAGATTGTTTTAGAAAATGTTAACAAAAGTCTTCACTTGTTTATGTAGAAAAGATATATTCTTAATGGTTTGATAAAAGATGGGTGTTTAAATCTTGATTGTCCCAATCCTAGGCTAGATCGATATCTTAAGTTAATTTAAAAGCTTGGGTTTAAGTTCATTGAACATGTAAATACTTTTCTCAGCATAGATTCTTCTCTGGCAAGAACTAAGCTGAATGTAGTGTGAATTGTTTTAAGTTAAAGGTTTGAATTAAAATTTTAACTCAAAATTTTTCATGTTGATACTTGCCTTGAGTATATAGGTTAGATCTTTGTGTACTTTATTAAGAAGAAAATAAAGTTGGATGGTTTGATCTTTGGAACAAAACTAAATGGGTTCTTAATTGCAATTTTAAAACGTCTTTTGCAGCAAATTAATTTTGTTGTTGCCCTCTAAGGATCTTTGATTTTGCCTTTTATCATAAAACTCTTAGAATGTTCCCCTTTATATGTAATTACAATCTAGAAGTACTTCGAGATCTTATAAGAGGAAGCTCATGTTATATAGTTTTTATTGTATAATTTATACTCAAAATATTAGAAGAAACATTTTTAAACTGTAATATCAGCTTTAATTGTGATTCAATCAATCAGATATATATATTTTCTCCATAAATCTTGCCTATATACTTGCAAAAACACGACAATTATTCGATGGGTTGAGTAGTTAATAATTTCCACTCTTCATTTTTTATCAATGGACTTCTTGTTTTAAATTTATTCGAAAATAAGTCCCTGTTTGAAATTTATCTTTTCACAATAAACTCGGGTTTGTTTTCACGTCATATTTTTATTTAATTAATTACACTTTGTGGGAGTACTAGATCGATTATCTTTAAACTTAGGATTTGTTTGATTTTTGATTTTGTCTTACACTTATCTATATTTATCTTTAAATTTAATTTTTTCCATTTTCTTTTTTTTTAATTTTTTTGCAAAATCATATTTTTTCAAATTTTTTCTCAACTTTTACCTACTTTTCTATATGATTTTAAGTTAAATAAAAGTTTTGAGTTCATTACCTTAAAATTTCTTTAATCTCATCCTGTAGGAAAACATGCATTTCTTATTTTTTAGACTAAATTAGTGCTTTGCCTTTTTTCCTTCTTTTTTGATCAATAGACATGTTCAGAGTGATTTTTATCATCCAATAGTTAAGTAACTTTACTCAATCTGTATTTATAAATCTAATATCTTACTTTAGGCATATTTGTTAAACTTTCCCTTTATTCTTCTCGTATTGGAAATTTTTATTTGAGGTCCAGCTTATATCAACTTTAACTCTATTGGCTTTAGTCTGAATTTAAAGGAATCTCTCAAATGAACTCAAATTTCTGAAGTGGAGAAATATTTTGCTTTTCTTTTTAAGATGAAGAGTTATGCCAATAGGGCAACTTTTATCAAATAAAAATATTATCAATCAAATTAACTACTTCCCTTGCTAAATTTTTAAATGAAATATTTTTATTAATTACTTTTTTGTTTGGATCTTTATATCAGTTTAAAACTCTTTATATTTTGAATACAGTTATTATGTAGAGATATTTCTAAGGTTATCAAAATTACAAACCATATTTTAACTTCGTCTTCATAATTGAAATTAGGGATGATACCCGGATAATTATCTGGATAGAATCCGATCCGGGTATCATCCCTAATTGAACTATCTGTTCCATCCTCTCATTAAGCAATCATCAACAAAAAGTTTTTAGAAAATGACCTCAAAAGCTTATATTTTATGGAGTGTTGAGTCTCTTAATTTACTTAATGGAGCAGTTAATCATTTATTTCATTTTTATCTAAAAAAAGATATTTATAGTTCGTAAATTCTCTTTTTTCTAATCAAAAATCTATATTATTTGTCAAATGACATTGATAAGCCGTTATACTCTCTTATTTATCGCACTCGCGATTTTTTCAAACATTGTCGCTTCAGTTCACCTCCAAGCTACTGCTATTTAGAAGACTTATCCTCGAAAGGTTGGAGATCATTTTATTGGACTAAGAAAAAAAGATGGAACTTAATTCCCAATCTATGTAATCGGAGGAGACGATGCTTCATTTTTCCCCAAACCCTCAAAAGCATATACTACTGACAAGTAAGAATATGATGTAATTGTATTGGGAGGAGGTCTATCAGGTATGACTGCATCTCTATATCTTACTGATCTTAACAAAAAAGTTTTAATCTTAGAAAAAGAAAAAACTATGGGAGGACTAGCCTCTTGGAGAGAAGATAAAAGAGGATTTTCCTACGATAGAGGAGCCGCCTATTGGACAAAAGCTTTTAATTAAGAATTTCAAATTATGAAGCATATTGGGATCAGTAGATACTTTACGTAGTATATAATCCCTGAGCCGATTGATGCTTACAACTGGAATGGTATCATTTATGGAACCCATCCTCATGAAGGACTTTGGGATGATAGATGCCTTGGTATTGAGGTCCCTGCTAAACACAAAAATGGAACCTCTCTTCCTGTGCTCCCATCGAGCTTTGGCATCTTTAAACTTGAACTAGCAAATGCAAACAAAGTGTAATTAGTCCCTGATCAACCTTTTTAAAAAGCTAAAAAACCTGATCTTGATAAAATAACAGGCATGTAATGGATTAGAGCGATGCCATAAGCTTTTAGACAGAGGATTTCTAAACCTGGGCCTTTTGCAAGAGAAAGGAGACTACTAGCTAGGTTCTATTAATAAATTAAAACTGGAAAGCTCAATAAAAATGATCCAATGAAGGATGTGCTTGATTTTATGGAACTTTACTGTCGTAGTGCTTTAGGAGCTAACTCAGATTAACTGTCTGCTATGGGCTTTTCCAACTTTTATACTTCTGAAATTGAGCCAAGATTTACTTCTCCATTCGGCTCAGGCGTTGCTGTTAAGACTATCTTTGAACAATTAGAAAGAATGCCAAATTTAGCAACTTTGAAGACTGAAACATTTGTAGTAAAAATGAGAAATACTGCAACTGGAGTTGAAGTTGATTATGTATAAAAAGGAGTTCCTAAGACGACTCGTGCTAAAAGAGCCATTTTCGCAGCTCAAATGTCAATGGCTCCAAACATCATTGAAGGATTGGATTAAAAATCACCTGAACAGGCCAAAATTATGAGAGCTCTCAGATTTGCTCACTACTCAATTCATAATACAGAGGTTACTAATCATCCTTACAGATAAGCTTATGATACATGGACAAGAGCCAAAGATTACACAGTCAATGATTTTTCAGATGTCATAAATGGTAGATGGTCTGAACTTAAAGGATACAGAGAGAATCATTTGATTGAAGACTATGAAAAAAATCCAGATGGAAAAGGTAACAGCATCTCTATATATCATCCTCTCGTAAAAGTAAGCTCTGCACCAGTCGATTAAAAGAATCGAATTTATACTGACTAATATTGTGCTTAAAAAGCAATGTTTGGTTTTAATAGATTCTAAGAAATATATAAAGATTATCTTAGACAAGATTTTAAAGTACTTCGTATATACACCAGCAGATGGCCTTATTCTGTTCATATCCCTGAGAAGTACCATTTCACAGTGAAAGCAAGAAAGATGAGTAAAACATTTGGTCATATTGCATTTGGAAACAGTAATATTGGAACTCCTTCATTCGAGTAGGCTCTTTTCAGAGGACATTGCGCTGCCAATAAAATTCTTTACAGTTTGGATCCCAAGTTTGTACAATAAAGTTGGAGTAAATGTGAATATCAATTGTGATGATTAGATTAATGTTAATAAATTATGTTTAATTATTAATTCTTTTAAACTTTTTTAAGCTTGTTACATTTTGATTTGATTTGTAAGTGCATTTTAATAAAATTATAAAATGAAAGGCAAAGGTGAAGTATAGGTTGAAACAGCTATAAACTCTCCTACCAAAAGAAGTAGTTTCGATACCGCACGAAATCACATACTGCAAAACGACTTCGCTTCAAATTTTTACATAAGCAACTCGGCATTAAAGATGTCTGAAACTGAGATACAGATGTATTCTGATGTATTGATACGAGAAGTAATGTAATCAAGTAAGTTTTTATTAATTCAGGCAGGCAGAAATCTGTTTGGCACGATATCAACAGAATCTAATAAAATCAAGTCCTCTATGCGAAGCCGTTGAAAGCTCAGGAAAATTAGTAAAAGTTCGAGTCTATACCATCTCGAAATCAGATGTATGCTTCTGCATGTAGTGCGAAAAGTAAAGAGTTTTTTATATACAGCTAAGAATATAAAGGAAGAACTTGCACAAAATTATAGGAGTTATCAGCAAAATGTAGACAACCTCAAAAGTAAGAATAAAAACTTCTTGAGAAAACGCCCTTCATCAGCTTCTGCTAAAATTGATACTAGAAACCCAAAGTAATTTTAAGATGTATTCAGTATTAACGTTACAGGTTTAGTGAGTTACAACTTTAGTTCTGCTAATGCAAGAAACACTTTAGTTTTCAACAAGGTTAATCGTGAAGAGAAGCTCATTAAAGCTATATAACAGAATGATCAAAGAAGATTCTGTTCTTCATAAAGAGAGGGAAGAATTCTCGCAAAAAGCTCAGGTAGAAGATTCATCAATTACGCTCAAAACCAAAAAGCAATTATGTCTGATTTTGTAAGTGATACTGACAGTTATCTAAAAGACGTGATTCGACGCAAAGAGGAGAGTATCCTAATTTATAACGAAAACTCTAAGAAACTCAATTTGATAAAGGAGTATATGTAGCAGTAAAAGGTTATATTTGATGAAGCATCCCATATTGTGAATGAAATCGATTAAAGTAACAAAATCAAAAAAATGAAATAGAAACCAGTTAAACCAAAGCTAGAGCTTAACGATGAAAGAAGTTTTTCAAACAGAAGAATGCCTGTTCAATACAAGCCTTTAATGGTCAAACAATATGCATTTATTGAGTGACTAAGTTAAAGATTTTTATCAGATTCTCTGTCACGATAATAAACTATTATTAAATAAAATATAAAATTAGTTCCCGAAGTGTGAATATAGATTGTAAAGAGTTAATTCGTTTGAGTGATGGACTAGGTTCATCTCCAAGCATGCAATCTTTCAACTTTGACAGATAGTATATATTTGTTCGTTTCTGGTAATGTTCATAAGGGAATGTTTAGAGGGAACTTCATTATAATTTAAGTTGATTTATGGAATAAAAACACAAAAAAACTCACACAGACACTCTCAATATCAATTCTCTTACTCCACATAACATTTTCCATATACTCTCCTTCCTCGATAACGATTCCATCAATGCCATCATTTAGGCTGATACCCACTACAACCATCAAAAGTTTACCATATTTTCAATAGCTCGCAATCTTTATTTTCTAAGCACATACCTAAACAAAACTGATAGATCCAACTACATGCCCTTTTACTCTTAGTCTTTGTTTGTCAAAATGGAACAATAACAACTATCACATATCTGCTCTCAATCAGCTCACATCCTCAAATTTCTGTCAGATTCTTTCAAGGATGTTTTTATGCATTTACGGAAACAATTAGATGATTTTTAGATGAGTATCGAAATCCTAGAATCAATAACTGAGTCTCTTACCGACCCCTAACTTCCTTTCCCAAAACTCAGAAAACAAAATATAGGAATTCATTGCAACAGTCCTTTTCAATTTTTCTTAGTAGACAAACTCTTCCCAGGCAACTAGTAAGATTCTCTCTAATAAACGTTTGAAGAACTTGCTAATTTTTTGAGTGAGAGATGGAATTTGAATCAATAAAATGAATAAAAGTAACTAGAAATCATCGAATAAGTATTTTCATCTTGGTTCAAAATTAGCTACTAAAACTATACTAACTATCTTATCCATAAAAACGCTAATCACAATTTAGTTGTAATCATTGTAGCCGTCTTGGATCTTCTCATAGATTTAATCTGTTTCTATATAGAGTCCATTCAGGATCCCTTGTATGCTTTCATTGAGTTTAACATGAGATATTGTATCTTTAGAAATATCATTCTTTCACTTTAAGTATGTTTATTGTTATCAAGTAAAAACTCGGTTTTTTGTTCAAAAACTATACCTCATTTTATGGGCATATTTTTGCAAAGAGAAATGAAATGAAAATGCAAGATTAAAACGAGGCATAAGTATGTCCTAGATAGATGACTATCTGGCATTGTGGCCTCTCTAAATGGTACATCTATATGCAGAGATATCATGAAAATTACTCCAAGAGTTTTTTCTATCTGCTAAAAAAAATCAATCTGTAGACTATCAAAGTCGATAACAGTGAGAAGATTAAAAATGATAAGACATTTATGTAAAAAATTATTTATCAAGTGAACTTCAGAATCGTCTAGATCTCAATGAAATCGAGCTTTTAGAGAAAAAAGAATATTTTGATGTATATAGTCCTATCTAAGATATCTTCTAGGATAAGAGAGAGCTTTATGATCAAGTCATCAAAGAATACATGTAGTACATTATGGACATTTCGATTAATTAGTATTCAGTCCACTGGTGTGGACATTCTGCACAAGTCTTACATGTACCTTATCAAGAATTCTAAAATTACCTACTTGAAGATTTCAAACAATATTTTTTCAAAATTATATGTTTGGCAAGATAAGTCAACAATCCCATTATGGCTATCGATAATACAATAAAATCGATTATCTGTCAACTCGACCGATAATATCTGAAACCCGTAACGCTCAAAAAAATTGCAGCATTCACTGAATTTTAGATCATCAGTTACTTTAGGGAAGATGAATACAAAAAATCAGAATTGTTACAAACACTCAAAGATTTGTTTTTATAATTTTAATCAAAAGATAGTGTATTAAATCATTTCAACGCAATGTTGAAAATCAGTAACTAAACAAGGGAAAAATACAGCATAGTTATATAGAGTGAAGATTTTAATAAAGCCCTTAAAACATCTGCTTCAACAACAGCCTCACGTAGTAACAATTTAAATCTGCCCCTTAGTCTTGTTCTCAATTCAAACGATTCTTTAATGGAATAGAGCTTTTAATGAGTATTGACTATTTAATGATATCCTTAATATAGAACATTTAAATTTTTAGTTTCTAATAAAAAGTATCACTTTGTTTTGAAATGAAGCACTTTTCTTCTTTAATGCAACTGATTTCTCATCATTTTTGTTCTCTTTTCTTTTATCTTCTTTTCTCTATCTCCTTCGTTCATGTTTTATAGTTTCTTTCTTTAGAACTATTGGTTGAACTCTCTCTTACCAATATGATAATCAGAACCATGCTTTTGCCTTAAATCTGCTTTAGTTTGTTGCTGAAGCTGCAAAAGTTGCCCTTGCTTGTAGGCATTTGTAATGACATTATACTAATTAGACAGTACTTCTCTTTCATGTGGAGTAAGTTTATGTCTTTTAGTTTTACCTTTAAGCTTCGCTCTTAATTATTGAATTTCGGCTTGTTGAAGTTTTGGAATGAAGTCATAGGTTTTCATAGCTAAATCTGGATTGTAGTTTCCTGCATAAGACTAAAATCTTGGATCAATTCCTTTCTTTTTTTAGTTAAATATTGGCTGATTATTCCTCTTAGGCTTTTTATAGATACTTATTTAGACAGCTTCATTCTTTTCATGCTTTTCTTATTTCACTTTAATATTTTTTTTATTCTTTTTAGGTTTGGCTATCTTTTTAGTTTTGCCATGTTTATCTAAATTGCCTTTGTTGTCTAAAAGGGCTTCTTTTTGTTTAAGTATTAACTCATAGGGTACGTTTTTGAGTTGTTATTTGATCTTGATAAGATAAGATTTACTCTTTTCATTTCCATTTACATGATCTCTTGCTGTTGTTCTTAATTTTCGCTACTCTCTTCTGATGAAGACTATTCACTATAGTCTTGCTACATTTATTCTGACTAGGACTATGAATCGATTTGTTATTTTTTGTCTTAGTATTTCATTTTTAATAATAATCGACTTTGATTGTTGAAGATATTAAATGATTAGTTCAAAAAACTCTCTATAGCATACACTTATTTACAATTAATCTTAATTAAACAAAATCATAGCAAAATGGAAGATAACTAAATTGTCGAAGAATCGTCAACAAAACTTAGATATTATTATATTTGAAAAATTTATATTTGATATAAGATGTATTCATTGACATAGACTGGGATACATTGGATACACGGCCTATAAAATAACTAACCTATCGTCAAAGTTCAATGCAAATGCCACAGATCTATCCTACAAGAAGAGACCTTTACATGTCTTAATTGTTCTTCTTATAGCTGCCATTATTGTACCGTTCCTTAATTTTCAACTTACCAATGCAGGTCTTGTAAAAGAATCTCTGAAAATACACTTAAAACAAGTAAGTGTGTCTTCTGCTTTTCATGTCCTTACTGTCAGAATGTTTTGACTTTGAGCAAAGATCCAAAATCAAAGTATTGGATCTACCTTTGTCAATTTTGTTATTGGAATACAAAGGAAATTAATATGAAAGAAGAGAGAGCTTAAATTTTACAAGATAATCTTTTTAAATTAGCTGGATTAAGAGATTATGAGAACAGAATATATAATGTTTCTCAATCTTTTTTCAAAGAGAACAACATCGCAATTGAAATGGAAAACCAAACTCATAAATACAACAATAATCGAAGAGCCTCAATCAGATCTTCGATGGAGGAGTCAAGCTCTAAAGATAAACTACAACTTAAAAAAATCACAGAAGGTGTAGATGCAATTATCAAGCATGTTGGACTTGAATAATAATCTGAAGAATATGTTGGAAGTTAGCAAAAATACCCTCAAGCATTACCTTTACTCACTAAAAAAAATAGAAGATGTCCAGAGTGTACTAAACCTTTGACAAACATTTATAAACCTGTTGTTTCAGGATAGCCTTCTGTTGAACTAATGCATAAGTAAATAAAGATAATTCAATGCCAAAGACTACAACCGATTGATGGAAAGGTTAAAATAAAATTTTTAAAGAATTGTATTTTAGGCCAAAAACAATACAAAATCAATTAAGCAGCAGAAGTCTAGGTGGAAAAACCTTTTGAGCTCATAGCAAACATCGACAACAAAAAGAAAATTGTGTAGGTACCCTATAAACTAAAAATAGAAGTTTACTAAAAGAAAAAGTGATTATTTTGAATATACTTACATTCTTAAGTTATTAATTAGATACGAATCAATATCCTCACATGTATTCTAGCTTGATCACGTTTTAGCAAGGACTTTATTTCTTGTCTTTCTATATTCCTTCTATAGAAATCAAACTCTAAGTCCTCTTTTGTTTAGACCTTGTACTTTCTTTCGTCAAAACTCTGTATTTAAGATCAACCACTTGAGCACGAATACCTTTTTCTTTCATTTCCTTTTCATATAATTTCTTTCGACGCTCAATCACAGAAGGTGAAGATCGCATTAAAGATTACCGAAATTCTCTATCATTCTGGTCCATTCGTCTATGCATAAAATCAAAAACTTAAACGGCCATATAAATATAAACACACCAGAATACGACCATAAATTTGCTTCTTTTGAGTACAGTAAAAAAGCTAGGATTGTCATCTTATTAAGTATATTTCTTTTTATACTTGTTTCGGTATGAAGTGTATTGGGTTTAACCTGACTAATAAGAATTTTAGTAGGTACTATACCCTGAATTCTTGTCATAGTTTTGTTTAGAAGAATAGAATTTGTTGTCATACTGTTTCCTTTTGGACTAATCTCCCAGTATTTAATATGCCTCTTTGATTTTAATAAATCTTTAGGGATCTTTGGCGTGGTCTTGGGTGTCAGGATGGTATTTTTTTGCAAGCTAGTAGTACTTGGCTTTGATCTCTTGTTGACTTGCACCATTGTCGACGCCCAATACATCGTATAGATTATGGTAAGACATGCTAATTTTAACCAGCAAAGTCAATTTTCCTATGTTTTTTCTGATAAGCATTTTTTCTGATAAGCTTTATAATGTAAAGAAGATCAAATTTCAAAATTAGATATGAAAAACAATAGCTTTAATTTGTCCCACCTAAAAACAAATATTTGAGAGATTTTATGAACTTTTAATTTCAATGCCAGAATGTTTGATCTTTTTAAAAAGTAAGTTATATTAAACTGGGAATAATCTTAAGTGATTCTACAATCATTTACGTTTGCCAGATCCTAAAAAGTCGATCAAATTCTTGGGCTTTGATTTTTGGATTTCTTTGTGTTCAATTCTCCAGTTGTGATTTTTGTCAAAGAATCTGAAAATCTGTCTGAGATTTTTGGGTTGCTTCTTTCCTTGGAAATGGATATGGTTGAAAATGTTGAATTCAGCCCATCTGATTTCGTTATCATTGTCCAAATCATAGGCCTCCAAAAGTTATTTTTCAATCTCTTCTCTGTTAAGATTTTTCAAGTGATCAGGGTTGGTAGCAGTATCAACGTTTCCCTTGCATCCTTTGACCATGCTCATAACTAAATCAAATTACGGTTACCGCTTTTCACAGTCAAGAACTCAGAAAGTTCGTTCAAGTCAGCTCTTCTACCGTATTCTCTGAACTATCTAGTAAGTTTCTTGCCATCATATTATGGGCAAGGGGTGAAATCTTTCATTTCTTTGAGTGTGATGATGCCATCATCATCGTTGTCAATGATTCTCAAGAATGACTTAGTGAAGTTTTCATCACCTAAATGACATGTGGCATACGTATATCACCAATGAGAGAGCTGATAATGAATGCGTAGAAGACGATGCCGCCGATCAGAATACCTTCTTTGATCATGATATGTTTGAATTAATAAAATATATCTCAATAATCAATCAACATCTGTATAAGCTAGTTGAAAATACAATATCATTTCAAAATTTTTTAGACGTACTGATCGATGTAGCTGTCTATCTGCTACAGAAACACTCTCTTTATATTTTAACGTAGATTTTTTAACTAATCAATACAATGTTCTTTATTTGTATTTAAGACTCTCTGGCCTTTAGCTAAACGAATTTCGTAATCTTCACTTTCGCTAAAATAATTCAGAAAATTCATTTTTTTCTTGAAATTTGTTACAGCTTACTATGAACTGCCACTTATCTGTTGGAATTCATTAACTGAAAGATGAGTATTTGGTAAAAAGGCCACTATATTTTCAGCTTTAAGCTGTTTTTCAAGCAGACCTTTTTTATTGTTGAACATTTTGTTCTTAAAAGCATTTATATCGATAATATCTTGTTTCAATTCCTACTTCTTGACTGTGCTCACTATAATTTTCTTTTTTTCAGCTTTGTAAATTGAAATTTTTTATTGGATGGGAGCGTTCATTGCTATCTTCGGTGCCGTCTCTACCTTTGGGGTAACTTGCAACTATATTTTACTTTATATTCTAGGAGCAATTTTAGCTGTCTTTTCCTCTTATTTCTTTTCAGGAGGAAAAAACTCATCAACAATACTTTTATTCTTGTTGCCGTTTCTTTAAAGCTTCTACTTATAGTTGGAAGCAGGCAGTCCTCTCGTTTCAGGCATTCTGAGCTCAGGTTTTCCTACAATAGATTGATTTTTGGCAATATTATTCAACTCCTCTTTAATATGAACGTATTTTCCTTTGCTGTTTGGAGTTGATTAGATGGCATTATTATTCAACTCCTCTTTAATATGAACGTATTTTCCTTTGCTGTTTGGAGTTGATTAGATGGCATTATTTGATTTCCATATTTTCTAAGGTTTCGCTTCTTCTTTGACTTCAGTAGTATTAGTTTAATACAGTTTAGTACTTTGTACTGAATTAATGTTATCCTTTGATGAACTGTTTGTAGTTGATATCTTGTTATCGTTTGTCTGCTTTGAAAAGTCAGGTATCTGTTTTGGCTAGTTACTAGATTTACTTTTTTTATTTTTTTATGCGTTTACTTCTAAATTTTTTAGACTATTTTCCTGCTCTATTTATTAAAGAATCTTTTCTATAGTTGAGCGAATGACTGCTATAATTGGTCTTTAATAAGGCTTCTTTTTCAATAAAGACATAAGCAGCTCTTTAATTGCTGGTCGGATTGACTCATCTCTGATTTTGAAAGGCATTTTCAATATTTTATTGAAAACCTCTTTGTTATCTTCTCCAGAATAAAACGGGGTTCCGTGTAGAATCTAATCAAATATTATACCTAAAGACCATACATCAACAGCGTTCGTATAGTTGTGAAACTTGGCTTGCTCAGGAGCGATGTATTATTTGGTGCCTGCAATTGTTTACATTATGATTTTTTGAGTGCTCAATCCAAAATCAGCCAGTTTTATGAGAGGCAGAGGTTTTCCTATGACGTATTTCGATTTTAGTAAAATATTTTCTGGTTTTAAGTCTCTATGTGTGATTCTGTGATTATGGAGTTCTTGTACTCCTTTGCTGACCTGTAAAATGCATTAAAGAGCTTATTTTTCTCCCATTTTGTTATCTTTACACATATTTAATGCATCCCTTACTAATAAAAACAATACCATAAAGATCCCCCAGAACAATACTCGGTGATATACCATACTGTTTCCTCCTGATCGATAATATCGTAGATTTTAAGTATGTTTTCATTATCAACTTTTTTGAGCTACTAATTGATAAGTTTTTCTTTGTTTATATCTTCTATGTCAGCTTGGCTCTTCTTAACCTTCCGAATAGCGATAGATTCATTCTGCTCATTATCGTATATTTTGTAAACCTGTATGGTAATGGAGGTACTTGTGCGAAATTACCCTAGCCGATGAGTTCAGCCTTCTGCAGGTCGTACTATTTTTTAAAATGGTTGGATTTAATCTTCATAACTATTATAATTAAATGAAAGCTGAAGGAAGTTGGGTATTAAGAATCTTTTGATTGAATATACAGAGAGGGTAGATTTAGTGAAGGAATAGACAACATTTTTTATAAACTGCCAAAGCTAACCATATTTTAAACAATAACAAACATATGCTGTTTCCAACTGAAATGCACAATATAGCGAGGTTGGTTTTGTGATTAGCTGAGTTGAGGCAAATCTATTGGTAAAAGTTTAATTTACAAATATTTTTGTTTCATTTTCATTTAATTTAATATTAAAATCTTATCTTTACTATTAATCCAGTTTTATTCTATTCAAATTAAAATTTAATCGTAAACCAACATAATACTAAGATATGCACCCCACTTCCACCTCCCTCGCACTCCACCGACTCCAAAACATCTTCCCCACACTCATACTCCCCAACCTATAACAAACCAACCTCTCCTCCCTCGACAAACTTAATGTATCCATCTCTCTATTCAGGCCATCACCAACTCAATCCCAGTACCTGCTGAGCATGATCTCAACGCTACTCTGTCTACAATGAGGCAAATAATGGACTAGCAAGAATATAAATATCAAAAATCACTGCTAAAAGATAACAATGAAAATGAGATGATGATTTTCGATGAAGAATGCAGCTACGAACAGTGTTCAACTGGTGTTATGATGAAAAAAGAGACCATGTGCATGGAATACGATAACTGCAAGCCTTCTTTCGTCGATACCATCTGGAACTGGAAAGGAGAGAAGTAGAGCTAGCAGCCGAAAGAGTAATACTATTACTTTTTCGATTGAAAAATCATTGATATTTGTTTCCTTGTGTGTGAAGAATATAAGGTAAAATGCCATAAATATCAAGAGTGCCTTTTGATAGAAATGAATCTATTAAAAAATAAGCTAAATAACCCTTTAATTCTTTGATTCTGGTCGTTTAATAAAAGATGAGTTCTCAAAATGCTCCGATGAAGAAATCTCTAGTATTCTTTTGTTATCGTTTTTTTACTTTTTGCAGTAGAAGATAATCAGAATGAGCTAAGAAGATTAAAAGTTATATTTATTATATTTTATTAATAATTCAGATTGGGATAGATAATAAGAAGTTTGTCTCTAAATTGTGACTTAATTTTTTGTAACAAAAAAAAGACTCGTAAAGTTACAAATTTTAATGCTTATGAAATACAATAAATTAAAAATCTCTTAGGTTTAAATTACAACTACCAAAAATGATTCAATCCCCCTCAATCACTATTCTCTGTCTCATGCTAACCCTTTATTTTACCAACTCATTATCAAGTGTACCTGTATTTGTCCCCAGTGATGCCTATTGCCAAGCAGTACTTTCTCTATCGACATAAAAATGAGTGCTTCATACATAAATAGCACGACAATCAAAGTAGACATCACTTCGGGTCTTTCTACAATGTTGAATGTAGGTTCATTAGCTATGAGTATAATAGGATATAATGTGTAATAGTCTATGGCATGGCCTTTTCCAGCTGTTACCATTAAAGAATCTAAAA
>Ga0194117_10003913_pt1 | contig 14576 bp, 11 predicted proteins | sample TA2MahsurfametaG_FD_160579 | JGI IMG/M metagenome (GOLD analysis project Ga0194117, IMG submission 160579) | Freshwater microbial communities from Lake Tanganyika, Tanzania - TA2015009 Mahale N1 surface | ecosystem: Environmental > Aquatic > Freshwater > Lake | place: Tanzania: Lake Tanganyika...
ATCACTCTTTCTAATCTAGAGCTTGATTGCAAAATGCTATCTTTCGCTTGGCCTGTTTTGATCTGACACTGACTTTACTCCACTGAATACGAATAAAGCGAACAGTAAGTATTGAAGCTGACTACTCTGTTATATAATTATTCACCACTTGATCTTATAATAGAGCAGATATTTTCCAATATTATACAGATCATAGCCATCTATCTGATTGAATAACAGTCATCTAGTATAAACTTTGTTAGAATATTAAATGTTCAGAAAATAAAAAAAATAGTAACTTACTTTTGACGAGAACTCCATAGACATTACTCTTCAACATGGCCTTGACCAACTGCAGGAATTTAAAGTCATCTACAAATGGAGATAAAATAGGTTTGAAGGACGATTTCCTACCCTCACTTGCCAGTGGTTCAATAAGTCACTACATTCGATGGAAATCATCTAAGGAATCATAGAAGAAACCTACCAACCCAGCATTATCGACGTCAACACAACAATCTACGTTCAAATGATGCCTGTTTCTTCGTAAATGGAGTATATCGGAATGCCCATCACAAAATTCTTCGGTCCACTTAAGTTATCTGCATAAACTGAGTAGCAGGTCAAAGACATGTTATAGGCAGGAAAGTCGACTTACTTTGTTGAGATAAAATCAATAAAGTTAAACAACTAAGAAAAATCTAAAGGTTAATTAGCTAAAGTGAAGGAAGCCCTCCTGAAAGTAGTAAAAAACAGAGTGATGCTCTACATCAAATTCGATCATTCTTAAAAGAGCGAATTGCTAAGAGAAGTGGAGGTAGGGAAGCATTATCCTAAACTTACAATGGATCGCAGAAACAGCAAATTGATGACATTTGATTTTGGATAGGGAGAGTATGTAGAACTGCATTTACAAAACCACCGCATAAGAGATGTTTTATACTTATTGGTTCAAAAAATCAGAGAAAAAGTTGATTAGTACACTATTAGTGTTGAGTTGAATGAAATAAAGCATTCTTAAAAAATAACACTAATTCAGATGCAGCCAAAACAATAGTAAAAAACAAGGAAATAAAAAGTGATTGCTGAAGAACTCACACCTGAACTGAAAATAGAAGTAATATCGCAGAAAAATAACTAGTAAAAAACTCTTAAACCAGAAGAAACACTCCCTAAATCACCTCAGACTACTCAGCCACACAGGTAGTAAAAATAAGAAGAACAAAAAATCTCAAAACTGCAGGACATTACTCGCGAGGCATAAAAAAAAATCAAAGAATTGACAGAAACAAATGAAAGGCTGAGCAATGCACTGCGAAGTCTTTCTGCAGAAAAGCAGCAGTTCGAAGAGGAAGCCTACTACTTTAGAAACTAGTGCTAAATCCAAAAACTATTAATAGCAGAACTCAATACCCAAGTAGAGTCACTTAGCAAGTTAGTTAAACAAAAGTAACTCGAGACATAGCTCAAAATGGCTTAAATATAGGCTTCCCAACTTTATGGAAATTATTTGCAGTTAAATAGACAACAAATGCTCGATTGCATTGTTCAGCTAACTGCTGAGATCAAAACAGAAAGACGCAAAACAGAATACCAGATTTAGCGGGCTGATTTACTGGATTCAGAGATAAAGTAACTCAACAACCAAGTGGAAGAAAAACAACTCATCATAAAAAAGATGGAAAAAAAAATAGAATCTATAATTGACAAAAATGTGATCGGAGAATTCCAACCGCAACAGCATACCTTCAGCCACCAACTTGGCAGCTACGAATTCGAAATATCCAAACTCAAAGAGCAACTTAATCTGGTCACTGCCAGTAAACACGACGCACTCGGAGAGAAAGACAAAATCATAGACAGTCTCAGATCGCAAGTGCGAGAATTAATTGAAGAAAACAGCTATTACCGTGCCAAAGACAAAAGTAGTAAGGGCGAACTCAAAAATGAAATTGTAGAACTCAAAAAGCTAGTAAATCGATTTGCCGAGAGTATCACTGAGAAAGACATTTAGATAACCCAACTCCGGATGACTAACAGGGAGATCAGCAAGCAATTACATTCAGGAGAGAAAAGTTGATCTTTCTTTGAGGGGTTTGAATGTATGATGGATATTTATTATTTTAGCAAATTATAACTAGGTTCGACTGGAAGCTGTATCATTCTATGACAGGAGCACCCGCCTTTACTTATGCAGATGCATCATTCTCGAATCTCTGAAAGTTTTTTTGAACATCTCAGCCACCTTCTTCAAGTAGGTCTTGTACTCTTATTTATTTGCCCAACTCTTCTCAGGGTTCAAAATATTCGAGTCCATCCACCACATAGACTTTCCTCCTTGTATTGAGGTAGCTCTTGGCGAGACCTGACAGAATTTGAAAGGAATCTTCAGTGATAGGCTTGTTGACATCACCCCACGCGATTTAATTTTCTCTACTAGCATCTTTCACAATGGATTTAGCTGCAGGAGATCGTCTTGATTTTTTCAGAGTTACCCAGTTCTTTGGCCAGAATAAGCAACGAAAGCTCCGTTGCTAGCGATTTCGTTGCGTTTAGTGAAGGGATCTGCAGGTATATGCTGCATGCCTTGGTAGTAGAGTTCCGCCACAATGCATGATTTTGGAGTTACCTAAGGTTTCGTGCAATGTTTGGGTTGATGATTCCAAAGCCTTTGAGGATATTCTGCACGTTGGTGAGACCGAAAAAGTTGCGGTTTGTGGCAAGTTTCAACATAGATATATAGCCTACTAATGAGATGGGTATTTAATTAGCATAGGAATAATATCTTTGATTTGTTTTTATACTTCCAAAGATTATAGGTTACTTTTTGTAGTCTGCCAGACAAACCTCCCTTCAAACTAGCCTAAATCAACTGATAAACCACTCACAAGGGCAGTTTTGCTTGGCCCAGGCTGATTATGCAAGAATTATTATAAAAGAATATTTGAGCATGAAAGAAGAAGAGAAAAAACATCCTCCCCAATCCATTTTCTTTCATTAATTCTATCTCAACATCTCATAATCACACATTGGCACAGTAAAACTCACATCACATAGCTCAATATCAACTTCGAAGACTATTCCACAGGCTCCATCTATATGCGCTTAAAACACTCTAACGCATCAGCTATAAAACAGTGGTCAATGCTCTCCGGGACGCAGAATCTACGATCATCAAAGCATTTCTCACTCCATACGATGGCAGTTACTCACTCAGCATCAAAGTCAAACTTTAATACGTGAATGAAATCGAGTAGATTTTTCAGTTCACAAAATAGAAAATGAGAGAATAACGTCGGCGACAGTTGGAAGAGGACAACAGGAGAAAGGAGCAAATTGGCAAAATGAAAAATGAACTGCTGAAAATGCAAAAAGAGTATGTGGTCAGTGGGACTTTTTAGAATAAGCACAAAGTCAAACACGAACTCTGCCTGGATGTTCATCAAGATATAACACTCTTCAACCTTACTATATCCTTCAACAAACTGCAGTCCAATATCATAAAAGTGGGCTACTACTATTACGACGTCCTCACTAACTCTAGAGTCTCGTAGAATCTGCTCCCCGATGAATTATACTCTCACGGCATCACTGAAATCTGCCTAGTGGCAGAGAAATCTAAGTTCAGCAAGGTGGTTATTACAGTTGAGGGGTAGTTCTAGCGGGCAAACTACATAATCAAAGTTGAGGGAGCAATCGACTCTAAACCTATAGATATAAAGCAGATGGTTTTTCGAGTGGTAGTGATCGGTTTCTGCATCTGGGTGTTCTATAGCTATTATTACAATTGGGGGAGCGGATCTTCAGAGAGTGAGATCTGAGATGATAACAAATGATGTTATATTTTATTAGCAATTTTTGATATGACTGAGGTTGTTGTGAGGTGATGAAGTATAGGGGATGAAGGGATGTATGTGAAGATGTATGCAAAAAAGTCGGTCTATCGGTCAGAGAAGCATAACTTAGATCATCGATCATCGGTCCTATCATGTAGTTTTCATCAGGAGATAGACTTGCCTCTTACTGCCTCACCATTATAATCTCTGCCATATTCTCTTAAATTTAATAATGGGTCACAACCAAAGTACTTAAACACGCGAAAAACACCACAATATTAATAACAAAAGTAAAATATCAATGCTCCTTTTCAGAGTGCTGATCTCCTCCATCTCTGGTCATCTATCACTCTCTCTTATAACAATCCATTACAACTCACCATGCAGGACTAACAAATCAAACGCAAGTTCTTCGTCCAATTAATACTCGCCTGTATTACCTTCTGCTCAGCCCTCCCTCTCACCGTCATCCTCATAGCCAAACACTCAACGGGATTCAGTGATACAACAATGATCATGAGTGCATGCTCGTAGGCATACTATTTGACCAAATACTCGAATATTCAGATATAACTCAAGCTGCTCTTCTTTGCAACTCTACTGGTTTGCGCGTTGTCAGTGCTAACTGCACTGTATGTTTTGTGGGTTTACAGAAACAACGAAATCCTAGTAACATTCAAGATGTCTGTTAGATGTGTGTTGCTAATCCTAGATGTATTATTCGGAGGACTGGCATTTGGTAAAAATCTGACGTTTTTGGTAGAGTTCACACACATGGACAGTTGCAGTATTCAGTACTAGAGAACTATAGTGAACGTGATGGTTGGTCTTTCTGCACTGTTCTTCTTCTCCCTCATTTTGCAGCTACTGCTTTCGATTGTAGACTGCAAAAAAACCCATTAACCGAATCTGCAGCAGAAATATTTAGAGTAACCAAAGCATGTTGCGGAAGTAACAACAAGCACTCCAATAATAAACACTAAATAACTTGCAGTTCAATGATGAACCACTTAGACCCAACCTGTTCAACGAAAGATATCAACCAGAAAAACAAAAAGATACAGGCTAGTACTCCAACGGGTACGCCAGCAAACTTAAAAGTGAAGAAAAATCAGTAAATGACCTCCCCTTCTAAAGGAGGTAGTCACTCTCATAGGTTCACCACGATAACATTTTCTCACAATCCAGAGAGGAGTTGCTTATAAATATCAGCGAGCTCAATAGAAGCAGATCTTTCAGCAGAAACGAATCAGCTAGTAAGATGAGTCACTTCATGAGTTACTTCAACTACCTGAACTGCCAGCCTTAAACTGAAAAATATGAGTAGATCCAGGAACGGATCAGACAGAAGTACAAGGTGTGAGTGATTAATAATCCATTTTTTGAGTGTCTATTAAGCGCACAGTTAATAAAATTAAGTAATGAATAGTAGTGCGTTCAATGCTACCAACCATCTGCTAGATTACAAACTTTAGCCCATCTTCCATCACATCCGCAAACAAAAAATCAACAATGTGCACCAACTGTGCACTCCGAACAGTCTAGAAACAGACGAAATTGGACTCAATGCTATCACTCTGCCTATCTTCTATCCCAAAACAGAACGACACATTAAGTTACAATCTTTCAAACTGAAGGCACCCGTTCAGAGGAAGCAATTTTTCAAAAGGAGAGGGTCTTTGAATAGAAATTAAAAAAGTTAGTCATCCAAAAACAGTAGTACCTAGAAAGTATATTTCGTGAGTCCATCTTCTAAAGTCAAGAAGCACCTGATTGAAACAATCGACTTCTATGGAATAGAAAAGGCACTGTTCAAACCACAGTAGAGAAGAACTGCCTATCAGTAATTTTGCTAAACAATCATGAAAAAAAACAGATGGTTCAAACAAACGAACCTAGGGTTGTTCAAAACAGTGTCTATGGACTCAAAACCAAACAAAAGGCTCAAATAAGTGTTTGAAAATGGAGAAGGAAATGACATGACAGGTAATTTACTTACAGTGACGAAGAAGATTAGCCAAAAATCGATTGATAGCCAGAGGATTTCAAAACTGCGAAATGTAGTCCTGCAGCGGAAGTGATATTTATTTAAATTATTCTTTAATAGATACTTCTCTACCTGTATAAATTGCCTAGTCACCTGCAACAGACAACTCTACATGCAATAAAAAAATATACAAATTTCGATGGCTCTGATATCATTTATGGTTTCATCTTTTGAGTTGCTTACGCGGACCACCCACACTTTTTGCCTCTGCTTTTATACTTGATTTAGAATGCCCTCGCTTCTTGCTCTCATCATTCTTCGAATAACCCTCAATTAGAGTAAAAGGAAGTTTGTTTCCGTTGGAATTTATGCTCAGATTGAACCCATTGAACTTTGATTGGTAGGCCACAGACCTGAAATACTGCTGCTTATCGCCCTTCCCTATCGGAAATTCATTGTCACTTACGTAGAATCCTTTGAAAGGGAGAGAGCTATTGGAAGTGTTGCGTTTAAACTCTGGGTATTTTTCGTTAAAGGCTCTTAATAGTGCACCCATAATTTTATGTTGTTCTCTTTCAATTCCAAGTTCAAGAATTGCCTAATGAACTGCGATGCCAAGGTTGGTCTTTTTGACGACATGAGCCATTTTGTCCGCCATTTTGTCGGCCATATTAGTTTATAGTGAATTTGTATACTCTCAGTTATTAAATTGATATAATGCGTGCAATACATAAGTATACTATCATCACAAAATCATCAAACAGGTGGAAGCTCATTAGTGTGTATTGTCTGTTTTAGCCAAACTTAACAGCATGGGCATGATTGTCTTAAATGCCAGTCCTGAAAGCAGGGAAGTTGATCCGAGAAGCAGGCACAAAAGGTTTTCTTTGAAAGACAGACCTACCAGTTTCATAAAATCAAAACATAGTTTTACTGCAACAAACTGTAGAGCTATAATCAAGAAATCGACCGCGAAGAAAAGTCGGTTGTTATAGAATTACGCGAATGAATTCGTTTACTCTAACTTCAATCTACGGCAGTTTATCTCATTGAACACCTGCAGGAATATAAACATGTTGAAGAAAATCGCATAGTGCCTACCACTCTACTAGTTCCATTCTTACACTCCGATCGAACTTGGAACGCCCAACACCTCAGGACCGAAAACCAAAATGCCTATCAGTATCAAAAGCTGCCAAACACTCTGCCATATTACGAAGTACTTCATCGTCTCAGACACCAATGGAGTCTACTTAGAATAAGGCTTGCGGCAGACGACATTGTCAGAGGGTGGTTCAGTTGCCAGTGCGAAAGCAGCGAGGGTATCCATGATAAGATTGACCCATAACATTTGAATAGCATTGAGAGGGGACTCTCCATAGAAGATGCTTCCAAATAGAGCCAGACCAAGCACTACCAAATTGACTGTTAGTTGAAACTGCAAGAACTTCTGTATTGAGTCAAAAACATTTCTCCCCCACTTGAGAGCAGTCACAACCGTTTTAAAGTTATCGTCTAGGATCACAATGTCTGCAGCTTACTTGGCCACATCAGTTCCAGAGGCACCCATTGCGAGTCCAATGTCTGCTCTTCTTAACGCAGGCGCATCGTTCGTCCCATTACCAGTTACTGCTACCACATGACCTAGCTATCTGAGCCCAACTGTCATGATATATTTGTCTTCGGGTGAAGATCTGGCTAAAATGCATAGCTCATCCTTGATCCTTCTGAAGTTATCAATATTTTGGATGCGTTCTTCAGGAGTGCCTTCATTGAGCAACCCACCAATGAATTCTCTAAACTCCTTTCCCTCCATAACTGTACAATCATCATCTTTTTAGTACCAGTTTTGTGAGAGTATTCCACTTTATTTGGCGACTGCAATAGCAGTTCTTTTGTTATCGCCTGTCACCATTCTCACTCTCACTCCTGACTGTTTACAGATCTAGATGGACTACTTGACGGCCTTTCTCAGTGGATCTTTGATTCCTACTAACGCTAAAAATGTTAAATCTCTGGGCAATTCTTACCAGCAAGAAGGAGGACCAGCTACTTGTTTGTACCCGATGAGAATAGTGCTTAGTGATTGAAAAGCATAGTCTTAAATAATATCCGCGATAATATCATAAATTTCAGGAGTTAATTTCGCCAAACAGCTATCCCGGTTCAAGTAGTTTTTGCAGTAAGGCAAAAGTATTTCAGGTGCTCCCTTCACAAACACAAGTTCTGCTCCAGAATCATCTCTAAAGACTGTGCCCATTATTTTATGTGCTGCATTAAAAGGAAAAGTTCTGATAATTCTTTAGGGCAGTCTCAGATGTTGATAATCTACTCCCATTCGATAGAGCATTTCCAGTAACGCACACTCAGTTTTATTCCCAAAGTATTCCATAGGAAAAGCATCTTTTTGTAAATTGATTTTAGGAATCGCAGTCGAGTTAACAGCGATCGCAGTGGATATCAGCTTAAGAGCAGTTTCTGATAAACAATCCTTAGAAATGGATTAATAGCTAGACTATTCAACAAACAATCGACATACAGTCATCTTATTCTCAGTTAAAGTGCTAGTTTTATCACATAGGATGCAATCTACCTCACCCATCGTCTCGCAAGCCTACAACTGTCTCACAAGGTTGTTTTACTTCTGCATTTGATGAACCGTGTATGCCAAAACCATCGTCAAACTCAAAGGAAGTCCCTCAGGCACTGATACTACGATAATGCTGACTCCCAACACAAAATACTTTACTATTTCTCTAAGACTCTTCAGACTGAGCAACTATTGAGATAGCTATTAGTCTTTCAAAGTATTATACAAGTAATGTAGAAAGAGAATGATGAAAGTAGCCAATGCAGATACCACACTCACTCTTCCAATTTTTTTAGCCAGCTCTCTAAGCTTAAGATGTAGAGGAGTGCTATCTCTGGGCTTCATTATTCTTAGCTTAATCTTACCGAGTACTGAGTGTGGACCCACTGCTACAACCAAAGCAGTGCCTCTTCCTTAAAATATTTTCGCACCAGATATCAGAAAACAGTTACCACCCGTATTATCCTTAAACTGTTCACATCCAGTTTTAGCAATCTATTTCATCTATCCAGTGATCGTGCTTTCATCTGCGAACAAATTTTCAGCAGATATGATGATAGCATCAGCGGGTACGATGGTTCCACTTTCCACTTCGATGATGTCTCCAACCTGCAGTTCCTGAGAAGAGACCATTGTGACTTCCCCGTTTCTTCGTATTTTAGATAGAGTATGCGAAGCCAACTCATTCAATTTCAAAAATTACTTTTCCTGGAGATAGTTGTTAACTGAGGTCACAAAGAAGATGATGATCACGGTTAGTAGGATAGAGCCACCCTACATCCATCCTGAGTAGAGTCCTTCAGTGGCTGTGGCCAGCACAAACAAGATGACACTTGCCAAGCATAGTATCCGCATCATTTCATCCTAGAAATTTATTAAAATCTGACTAATAGACATAATACTAATTGCAATAATGTTTTTGAAGGCCTCATAAGCGGTTTGTTGTGGGAGTAGTAGGCAGTTCTCTTCACATGGTCATCCTTGCTATTTTATAGCCCAGACTGAGTCATCAAAGTCTTACTTTGTAGTTGGTTTTAAGTATTTTTTCGAGAGATTACAATCCTCCCCATTACTTGATTTTACGGTAAGATTGTCCAGAATGAATTGAATCGGTATCAAACAGGCTGCTGAGTGAGTGGATGAGTACGAGAGGTCTTTAGGAGGGAGAGAGAAGGCCATTTCAGATACTTACTAATTAATAAAATTTATACCATTAAATAGGTTATCACGCTGAATATTTTATCCCAAAATATTTTATCCCAAAATATTTTATCCCAAAATATTTGATTCCCCAAACGCCCTATCTCAACACATATACAGTAAATAATATCTAGAATTAATGCCAACAAGTGACTGATTTACTATGTCTATTTATCAGATGTAGAGGTGCAAAAGCTACGACTCTTTTGTCTTCTCTATGAAATCTTTTGTGCTCAGCATGTACTTGTGCCAAAACTACATGCACTTTTTATCCTTGGCGGCCTACATCTTTTTCAGGCAGTAATTTTCAGTGTTCTACAGACTCAATAGAAAGTCGATCTCTGCTAACACTTTCCAATTCTCCTCCTATTTCTCGAACAAATTTCTGGAGTAATCGGTCAGCCTCAAAGTTTCACACTGTTTGCGAGTGACAACAAGGCTCCTTATTTTCTACATCACTGTTTTACGAAGGATCTCTGTTTTGGATGTGACTATAAACTGATAAAGCCCCTCAATCAAAGTTCCTAAATCATATTTGCGCTAACACGTCTCTTGACTGTATTTGTTTGCATCTTTTGATGACTTTTTGGCTAAGCATGGAACAGAAGAGATAGATCTGGCTTCCGAGAGACGGTGTAAGATGAGATGAAATTGCGATGAATAATGCTTATTGAGAAAGGAAGTGTAAGAGACCAGATAGTTTTTCAATATTTTTTATGTTTCGGCGAGATATTCTCGACTTTTGGACTTGGCCTTATTCCACTTTTCAAACTTGTGAAAGTCAAATATGGGCAAGTAGCACTGTTTCTCTAGCATTTCATCATACAGATTCTTGATGATCTCAACATCAATCTCCACTTGGCTGTCAGATAACCAGTAAAACTTGGACTCTTTATGTATGAGTGTAACTTTGTTTTATTGGTTTTATATTTTGCGAGTAGCTTTTATAACGATATTGCTTTTCAAAGACACATTCTATAACTATTTTTTATGAGAATGCTGGGCAGCAGTAGAGTTTTAGCAGAAGTAGGAGATGTTGAACATCGACTGCACCACAGGCATTGCTTAATTTAGATATATTTCTTTAGAATCTTCAAAAGTGGACTTCTCCTTCAATTATTCTTTTTATCTCCTCTCACTGTCCTACCTTCCATTGTCTTCGATAAACGCCTGCAGGCTCTTTTTGCGGATGGGCTGATGGTATTACTATTCGAACTCGTTGTGAACAAACAGAAGAGGCGCTGGAATGCCATCTTTCTCCTTGTTTAGAATGTTATCTTTCTGTTTTTATAGATCTTTCTGTTTTTATAGATCGAGCGAGGTTGGAATGCATTTGATCACTTCTTCGAACTCTTCATCTTCGAAAGCGAGCACTTCAAAAATGTCAGTATCTTCGATCATGGAGCAGTCGAACTGACGATCGAAATGATAAAATTAGTTTATAGCTTTGATTATATTATAAGAAATGCATACCATTCCCAACTAGAAAAAAAACTGCAACCGCATTTCATAACCAAAATTAATACTTCTTCTTGAATGCGTAATAAATATAATAAACTAGAATGGACACAGATCCAAACTAACAAGATTACACACAGAGCCAAACCATACTCGTAGCATTTTGGGCAGTACTCATGACAGTACTCGCAGTCCTGCTTGCAATCGTCCTCTACCTGCATCACAAAAATTAACTGACTTTGCGCAAGAAACTCTACAACTTTAAAAAAGCCCCCAAAAACTACGTGGAAGATGACTCCTTCATCAACCTGAGGGAACCATGAGCTGCCTGATACTTATATCTTAGTTATTACTCAACTATCCTTAACATCGAGTGTTTCTGTTCAGATGATTAGTTTATAATACAAATGTAAGGTTCGAAAGCCCACATTTTGAATTGTGGCAATGAGTGTATAGAGTCTTTCAAGGCCCATCGCACTCAAACACAACTTAGACAACTACCTCTACCAAACTTTTACTGTGCTGCTGCTAACAACAGTGGACCGATTGCTCTCCTCTATCAGAAATACAATACAAAATAAATAAAGCTGCCATAAACATATGACAATAGCATAATCATCTTCAACTGTAGAGGCGAACTGATTCGTACTATTCCTTTCGACCTCAAATAGAGAATCATAGTGTTTGAGTTCACGATTGACTAAAGTCTGCTAATAGTGTATGCAACCGGAGTGCATTTTACAGTGGACATCGCCACTGCAGAGATTCAGCAAAGACATTTTCTAAATGAGTAAGAAAGCAAAGGAAAGAATAGGTTTATAGGTGGTCAAATGATAGCAGAAAAAATCATTTTGCAAAGAGAAAAAACTATCGGTATTGTTTAAGGGTTAGAGAATAAATGGAAGGCTTTGCCCACAGTCAGATTTCATTCTGAATTTCCAGTATTTGAGTGCAACTCACTAGCTGGCTAAAACAATATCTACAAAAGAGAAGCAGATATCGAAATTTGTTATCTCAACACCAATTACTAAGTAGAAACGAGCATCATCAGAGGCAAAGAAAAAGTGGGAAACTCAAGCGTTATCTATAGTCATCCGGAGTTGCGCATACTTGCACCACTGTTCGTCAGTCTTTCTCATAAAAATGGATTTCTAGTCATGGTTTTCACTGACTTTGTACTGCTTATCAACACAAAAGAATAAAAATCACAGAAAAGTATTGAGGCCCCCACAATCTCCAAATCTTCGATAGAGGTCATGATGGAAAAGCCAAGCAATTCTTCTTCGCAGAAGATGATAGTTAACCAAAGTGGCAAACTTAGCGAGAATTCATTCTAACTTCTCAAAAAAGCATTCAAAGATAAAATACTTTTTTTCAAAAAATTCAAAGTATAGCGAGACAATTTCTTAAGTAAGTCAAGCTCAGGACTCAAGTATAGAAAGTTTTACAAGATTGGATGGCTTAACAACATATGCTACTTTAGTGACGGCAAAAAATTGATTTTATTTACTCTCCTAGAGCCGAGACTTACATAAGTACCAGTTACCGAATCATCTTTCTTACTGGCACCTTGCTAAAAAATACTGCGAGTTATCGATGAAAATACTTATGTTTTCAGAGTCATCAATAATCCCATCTACTACTATCTAGCAGACCAGTTGTAAGCTGAAAACAAGTGCTATAAAAATGCTAATTCTGCCTTTCAATAGAAGTACAATACTTTCCGAAACATCCTACTCATCTATGAAAACTTCATATAAAAAAAACCCAACTCTATCTCTGAGCTCAAGAAGCACAAAGAACAGGCTGAAGAAGTTCGGGAGTAACTTATGAATGTAGTACAACTTGCAATGGATCCAGGCCTACAGCTCAAAATACTGAAAGTTGCTAGCTGGATCCATTCAATGTATGGGATGGCGAAGTAAGGACGTTAATTGCTGAGTCGCCTGAGAGTCATAAACGGCTTGAAATATGAGCACTGGAATCGTTGGCTTAGTTATGAGTAGTTTTAGGGTCTCAAAAGTACCAGATTCTTGACAATGTTGCTAAAATCAAACATGCACTATGTAGCTGATCTAATTTTCTAAGACTCGTAGTCAAAAAAAGTGATATTCCTGCATTGGGCAAAGTGCAAAATATAAAAGTAAACGCCTTCAACTGCTTTAGATCAAATCAAGCAACGCTACAACGACATGAAAACAGATCTATAATCAAAATATGTGTTCAGTGAGTTGGCACTTTATTGTTTGCATCGTGAATAGTCACTGCCTGACCTCGCGATAAAATTAGCAGAGAGCTAGACTCATCCAGTGAGGAAATGCATGGTTTTTCTGCTTGTCTTCAAGAAAAAACATAGCTTAGATCTCATCGATAAACTACTCGAATTTGCAGAGAATTCCTTCAATAATAATATCATTCATCAAACTTTATCGACTTTGAGAAATCTCAGAAATTAAGTTCCCGAAACTGCTTGGCTTTAGCTACTCCCCAAGAAACCTTTCCTCTAAGCTTTTTATCTGAGAATGCTCAGATCTGAATACAACCAAGAAGAAATCCAGAGGTACATGGAAGTCAACAAATTCTATACCGATCTCGCCTACCTCAGTCTCAAAAACCAGCTCAAATAAATCAATAATACAACTTTAGAGGCAGTTGTCCCTATTCTACAAAGAGATTATGCTAAAATATTATCCACTTTGACTCAACAGGTTTCGAGGTGCCAGCCTTGCAAAGGCATCGCTAAATTGAGAGAATTGAAATAAAAAAGTAGTCCTATTTCTTATAACGATGTTGATTCGTTTACCAAAGACTAATAGTTCTAAGCTTTGGGGGAACTGATCGCTGTAAAAGATAAAAATATGGCATTAGCGGTGCGTATATTCAAAGAGATAAAATCGTAGAAAGTGTATTAAATCCTACGGGTGAAGGGTAATCTCAAAGATGCCATCGACTTAGCCTTTTAGCGTAAAAATAAGCTCAAACTTTAAGAGCTAGTCGTTGAACTAGGTGGAGACGACGATGACAGTACTTACGGTAGACAACTGCTTAAATAACTCAACTAAACCAAGTGATTTAGAATTTATAATTTGACGCTTAAATCTCAAATATTTGCATAATTTATAATTGAGCATGATCAATCCCAGAGATTGTCTGCAAAGACTTAATGAATGCATCCAACACGAAGAATTCTATAGAATCTCTCAGATAGTCAAAGAGTACCCTCGTCCTGCAGATCTAAACTACGCATACGATCAAACTGGACAGAGCATCCTCTATAAACTTGTCTACATTGAGAATGAGGATGAGGCCCTCGCTTTGATCGAGTTCTTTAGAAAAATCGGATGTGATATCAAACACAAAGATAACTATAAGCAATGGGCTCTACATTACGCTGCTAGATTAGAAAAAGCCAAAATAGTTTAGTACTTTCTAAGGGCAGGCTTTGACCTCAATGAAGATGATTACTATATGCAAACTCCTCTCTTTTACAGTTCTAAATACAACAAAAGAGCACAGGTAGCTTTTT
>Ga0194117_10003917_pt1 | contig 14568 bp, 13 predicted proteins | sample TA2MahsurfametaG_FD_160579 | JGI IMG/M metagenome (GOLD analysis project Ga0194117, IMG submission 160579) | Freshwater microbial communities from Lake Tanganyika, Tanzania - TA2015009 Mahale N1 surface | ecosystem: Environmental > Aquatic > Freshwater > Lake | place: Tanzania: Lake Tanganyika...
GGGGCGACAGTGAGTAGGTGTAGATTAGGAATATTAGATTAGGCTACTTTTTATGGTTCATTTACTTATTTTTGAGGAAGCACTACTTTTTCCTTTTTTGAAGAGTGCTTAGGCTCTTTTTTGGATGGTTTGACGTGTTGTGATACTACTCTTTGAGTCTTTTTATGCTTTTTGTCGGAGTTATTTGCAGTAGTTTCAGTTACAGGTTTGGTTTATTTGTAATATTTATATTCTGAAGTGTTGTGAACAGAATTGATCCTTTGTTTTTTATTGGTGGTGCTCATAATGATATCGTTACTAAATGTATAAAGTATTTATAATATATAATATCGATTGGATAATGTAATGTGTTTGTTTATAGAATAAATCAAATATTCAATCCAATTTAATTCAAGAGGTGTTTAAACTTATAAAAAATTGAATCCAATATGAAAGACTTAGTGGTAGTTGTGTTATGAGATAAAGTTTAAGAGGGCTCAACTGTAAAGAAAGCACTTGTAGTTTACATATCTTTTTTTCAAAAGATCAAATAACAACTGAGAACAACCCCAAACACATAAACTCAAAATTATTATTAATTAAAGTTTATTTATTTTATATTTTTCTTCTGTGATTCGAGCTATCAAAATATCATTAAAATTAGAGTGTTACCCTACAGTAAAAATGATCTCCTGCTCTTTTACTAACAAAAATTTAAGATTAGATTTTAACAATATAAAATATTTTGTTGTTTATACAAGAATAGGCGTTATGCTGAATTCAGAACAATTTTAAAAAGATGAGGCTGTCATTGTTTGTATTGGGAAGGGAAGATAGTCTAAGAAATAGTTAAATAAAGTGTGGATTTCTTATATTTTTTTGTTAATTTTGATATTGGTTGAAGCAAATAAAGGATTAGAACTTGATTACTTCATAGAATAATTATCTTCAAATTTGAATTCGGGGTTTTTGTGGTTATTAAAATCATTCTTAAAGTCAAAACGTATATTTTTTATCAATTATTAAGGATAACCTCAATTTCTTAATGTTTTGAACAAAAGAATGTCCATATTGTCATCTAACTTAAAAAATCTTTAGTTAAATATAAAACATAATTTTTTTTTAAGTATATATTTTTGTTGAAGTTTAGGCAAACTATTTTTCTCCAAATTCGCTACATTTATGAGATCTTACAGCTATTTTGTGGCAAAATCTAAGACGAAACAATACAATTCAAACATATTCAAATAATTGATCCATTTTTTGTTTGAAGCAAATCAAGCAAATTACTTTTCCTACGTTCTACTATCTATGTTTGGCTGATTCTTAAGAAGAAACAGTTTTTATTTTAGTTTAGATTGAAAACAGGACGACAAATCAATTTAGTTGATATTTTGTAAGCTATTTTCACTGGCTTATAAACAAATCGAAAATAATTAGATAGACATTAATTTAACATGAAAGGAAAATTACTTTTGACCCTCTTCATCATAGTCACAATATGTCTGGCCCAAACTACAGCTAATCTGACCGTTGAGCCTTCAGTTTCCTCTTTTACTCTCAACCCTACAGCTCTTCCCAATATATCTACATTTTCAACTATAAAAAACCCATCGACAATTGTAATATAAACAAAACCTGCCCCAGCTCCTTCAACTTCCACAAATCAGCCAGTTAAAGAGATCCAAACACTTAAATTGTCAGACTCTAAATCTGGTCAAGTTCTAGAACATACCGCTGCTTCACATTGGACATCTACAAATAATCAAGGGAACACCCCAAAGTCTCAAGGTGGATCTGGATCTCCAAGCTAAGTATATGGTTAGAGAGCACAAACACAAGAAGCAAGATAGAATGGATCTCTATAATTTCGTTTTTATCCACTTATTCCAGAAAATAGAATACCTACAATTGAGAACATTTATACTCAGCCACGAAACATTTAGAATGGAAATTAATGTCAAAGATTCAAAGCACCTACTTTTGACAAGAAAGATTCTTTAGTTATTGCTGAAAATTAAACTTAAACTAAAACCATTTCTTATATTTCTCAAAATGGTTCATAATTGAATAATTCAGTTAACAAAAGCAGATAGAGAGGTAATTTACCTGAATTTTTTGGGCAAAGACATAGCTCAAATAATTAGAAATAATATTTTTAAAAAAAAATAAAAATTTTCAAATAACCACAAGAGGGATCAAAATAATCATGAGAGAGATTAGGATAGCTAAGATAACCTCTACTTACAAAGAAACTTCAGATATCCTTATAATTATTTAAATTCTGAATATCCTCACAGAAACAGATAATATTCTACAAATTCATACACTGAAAGTGATAGATATGTTGAAAGAGGGCATTAAAACCGCCAATAAAATAGATATTCTAACGAAAAGACAAGATATTAAGATGAAAGATTCCAAAGATCTAGAAGTGGATTTAGGAGAGTATAAAGATAGTATGATGATGAAAGTACTTATGAAGAGAGAGACTACTATCCTAAATTTAATTCAAGACCATCTTCAAGACATCATGAACATGAAAAATATAAGCCAAGAAGAAATCATTTGAACACATAATATGAGTCTCAAGATTAGGACAGTTACTTACAAACGAGTTATAACAATCATAATCAAAGAAAATCTCTGAGAAACAAAAGATATTATGAAGATGATTAAAGTGAATCATACTATCCTAGAGCTTCAAGAAGATATTAAAATCACAGAGAAAACTATTAAAATTCAAGAAATCAGAGAAGAAGCCCAACCCACAGAGTTAATCACGATTATCTTCAAGATGGGCAAGAAAGAAGATACACAAGGGAAAGATATGAATGATTTACAAAGAATCATTTATTTATTTTCTAATATAAACTCAAGCATAAACTATTAAATCTTTCTCAAAACAAAGTGAAGTGAAATTTAGTATTTGAAATCATAACTATTTGAAAATCATTTTTGCATCACATCCTCTTTCTTAGGCTCTTTTTTTGGCATATTGGGCCTGGGATCTCCACAAGTCTGGCATTAATCATGAACAATTTAATTCAAATACTTACAGGTACGACAACGCCATTTGTCTGAATCTTGGTTATCACCTATCTTGATACCACCTTTAGTTGGCATTTTCGGTTCTTATTTTTTCACCTCAACTTTATTTTTTACCTGAGTTTTGCTATTCGGTTTAAGGAGTTGAGTTCCATTAGAGTTGCTTCCTAATTTTTTAGACATTATTTGTATTAATTTAATTCAGATTGCATTTGATATTATGCTGAACCCTCTAAGACACTTAGGTGGTAAGTTGAACCATCTGCATCTGCCAGAATCACGTTTCTTTAGAGCAGTTCAACTTGCCAACTCGATTAACGTTCAAGTCGAGCCTTCAAAAGAATTTGAGTAGATTTCATAAGAATAAATTAGAGCATTGAAATCACCTACTGATTCCTTAGACCATCGAGTTTTCCATAAATTTGAGTTTGACTATATGGTACATACTCAAAATGCGCTTTTAGACAATCCATCGACTATTTTCGATGATCTTTCACCTTATTAGAGAAAAATCGCACACACTGTTTATAGTTATGCTGCAAAGTTGAACGCAAGACAACTCGCATATCTCAACTTAAGTTTCAAAAAACAAATCACTAATCAGTTTCCAGGCTGGAATACCTTGCATCTTGCCCCTGAAAGTCCATCTCGTGTGGATTTAGAGGTGATGCCTACGCTTGGATTTGCTAGCAAACTGCTTGAGTTAAAAGCATTAAGAAAAAAGAAAGTGATGAAACAAGTGATAGAAGCGAAGGGAAAATGATGATAAATTTTAATAGCTACGATAATATTAAATAAAACCCAATGTCCATTTATTCTGGGTTTGCCACTAGACAACAATAGCAAACCTATGATTCGATAGTATGCGACCTCATAGAGGTGCTTCAGCGCAGATTGATCAAATTCTATGCAGGGTAAGAAGCTGATGAAGTTAAATTTCACGCGATACTCACAAACATACAGTCTCATTTGATCAAAATGGAGGAAAATAAGTATCTAGAACCTAAAATGTCAAATACTTTTAGAGAAATTATACAAGTGACTGCTGCAGCAGCTGAGGCTAATGGTGAGCAACATGCAACTCCGCAGATCAATATAACTAAACAACCATCCCAGCCAAAAGAGTCACTTAGTTTTGCAAGTGAAAAGATTAATGAGTTTAAAAATTATAGTTTTGGTAAAATAAGGCATCAGATTACTAGTAAAGAGGATGGTCTCTCTTCAAGAGGAGAGGCCAATCCTGAATTTCTAGTAATTGATAAAAATGTAAAGCGAGCTGCTAGTACTCACTTCAGCAAAGAGTCAGTTCATAAAAGATAAATGCAGAGATGGGGAGCTATGTTCGATAACGATTCTTTACCTCCGCAAGGACCTCAATAAACTTAAAAGAAAAATCTCCAGTATATTATAAGATAATATGTAAGTCGAGGTCGAAACCGCAAGAGAAACAAGAAATGAAAGTGATCCTTTAATATTAACTTAACTCAATGTATTGTCTATATCAATTTCATAAAAATCTTTGCTGGAAATCAGCTGGACTTGGTATTAATCTCGATGGTTTTTTCTGACTATTAGCCTAGGTGGTTGATCTCTTCTTCCTGCTCCAATCAGTTTAGAATTTTGTATTTAAAAATTTTTATTACTTATGTAACAAGGTTTTTTTTGTTTAGATGGGATCCCACTCTTTCTAAATAGTTTTTACATTTCTGCCTTTGCCAAGTAACACTGGATCTCTCTTATAAAAGGATTTCTTTTTGAGATTGTCGTGCTCAACGGGAATAGTTTTATGTTAGTTGCTTTCACTTTTTTTAGGTTGACTTTTTCTAACTGTATTTTTTATTCTGTATAGAGTACTATTAGTAATATCAATTGAAGATTTATTCTTTTTGCGGATTTCTTAATAGATAATGTTTCTGTACTATTTTAACGATAGTCTTTGATTATCATCAACTGCAATTTTTATCTTTTCTTTAGATGCGATAAGTTCTTACTTATTGTAAAATTATGCGAGATAGGGATGTTTTAAGATCTCCTAGATTGAGACACGCTTTTAAGGATCAAATTATAACATTTTGCAGATTAAATCCATACATTAATCGTTTGCGTTGGGAACTAGCTCTTTTCGATTGCATTTTTTTAGTTTACTTAACAATTTGAACACCTCTTGTCCTGCATTTAGTTTTAAACTTTTTATTTATTGTTAATTGGGAGGACCTGTCCACATTATCACTTTTTATAGTTGATTCAAAGTTGAAGTACCCGCAAACAAAGGTTTTCCTCTCTGCATTTAGGCTAAGAGACAACCCATACTCCAAATATCGATTGCTTTGGTATAGCTACGTGAACCTACTAAAATTTCTGGAGCTCTGTACCATCTAGTGGCAATGTACTAAGTCAGTATATCTTGTTGTTCTTCAATCTGGCAATCAATTGATCTAACAAGTCCAAAATCACAGAGTTTCGCTTCACAACTCTAATTTACAAGTACATTTGAAGGTTTGACATCTCTATGAATGAGACCTGCGGAATGCAAGTAATATAAAGCTTTAGCCATTTGATAGAAGATATACTTGCGATGTCTTTCAGCTAGAATGTCCTCTCTTATCAATGTGTAGAGATCAATATCCATGTGTTAGAAGACAAGATATATGTCTCGATTGTTTTCTGCCTTGATGACTTCTTACAGCTTAATCACATGTGGGTGGTTTAACTCGGTCAGAAACATGATCTCTCGGTAGGTTCGCTGTGCGTCGGTGGAATTATTGAAAGCATCAAAATTTTTCTTCAAGGCTTTGGTTTTACGCGTGCGTTTATCAGTAACTTTCCAGACATGTCCGTAGGCTCCACTGCCGATTTTCTTAACAATATCGAACCTAGCAAGTATGTGAGTTTCGATGTCTTCGCTCATAATAATATTTATAGTAGTCAGCTATTTTATTGCAGTGATTCAAGCACAATAGTAGTTTCAGTTATATCAGGAAAGCCTATGCTGAAAAATTCTATTCTTTTTTGATTTATAAAATAATCCATTTGACAATGTAACCGATTAGCAAAACTGAAGAGTAAATTCCTGTCGAACTCAAACCTAAAATTAGTCCCTAAATGCTTAAAAAATATAGAGAAATATTTGATGGCTATGACAAACAGCAGGATGGCTACGTACTTGCTAAAGATATACCTGCTGTTTTTAGAATATTGGATGTCAATATATCAGAACAGGAAGGTAAGGAAAATCGATATTTTAGTTATTGATATGCTTGGAGATAGAGTACTCAAATCGGATAATCCTTTAGTCTCATCGAAGGTAGATTTCGCAGATTTTTTGGCACTCATTGTATATTTGAAATTATTGAGGTTGACAAGGAGGGATAGATCACCATGAAATAAGAATTGATGGAAAGTTTTAAAGTGTTTGACACGTAGAAGACGGGGATGATTTCAGTGAGTTAGATGAGGTATTATCTCCGCACTTATGGAGTGGCCATGAGTGAAGATGAAGTATAAGATATGCTCAAAGAATCATAACCTGAGGAAGGATTTGTGAAATACTAGAAATTTATTGATAAAATTCTTGATAAGGCCTGATTTCTTCATAGAAAAATTCAAATCAATATTTCTTTTTATAAATGAAACAGATACAGGTCATTAGAAGTACAAAGAAAGATTAGATGCCATTGTGAGGTTGCTTAATATAATTCAAATAAATCACTGTTAGCGTGAGTAGCTGAAGGCTCCTACTCTTGATTTCTTTTGTAGTTGGTTGAGTTTTACTTTTTTATTTAAACTGATCAACTCCTGGTTTTGCTGGAATTAAGTTTATTTCAAAATATTCTCATATTTTTGCTTCAGCTTGGCCTATTCTCGTAGTCTATCTCTTTCTTTTTACTATACTTGTAACTGGATTCTCATTTTGAGTGCCTGGGCTTCGCTTTACTGTTTGTTCTTGAGTTGTTGTAAGGAATTCTTCGATTTTGTATTTGCTGTTTTCTGGTGTTTTTACAACTACTACTTTTCCAGCTTACTGGCTTTTAGTTGTACTCTGTGAGCTTACATATAATTCTATTGTTTGGCGAGTTATTGTTCGACTTTGCGCAGTTCTAGAAGTTTGGGACTTTCATGGAATCTCTTTTAATTTTCGATTTGTCCTTAGATTTCAGCCTATATCACTATAAACTTACTATTTTTTTTTCATGTTTGTTTCTGAGTTCATCCAATAAACGATCTATCTCTTTGTTGAACTATTCAATCTGTCTCTGCCATTCAAGATTGAACAGATTCATTTATGCCAAGTGAGCCTCTTATAGTTCTTTCAACTCCTTAGAGTGTTTGATTCTGTACTAGTCCATTTCTCTATCTTCAAGCTATTACTTTAGTTCTTTGACTTTGCGTTTGAATCCTTCAGCTTCAACGTACTTTCCTTTGGCTTCACATTCTTTTTGTTTGGCGATGGTTTCCTCTCTGAATATCGTAAAAGATACATCAGATCGCAAAGTTTACTGACTTCGATGGGTGATTCTTCAGTGAGAATTTTGGGTGACTTTTTGACTATTTTAGGAGAGGCAAGCATTTTTTTGGCTGTGGTAGGTCTACTGTTTGCTGATGTTCCGCCTATCATATGTAATAAATATCAATCAATATAAAGTACGCAATATCTATGTATTTCAAGATATTTATTTCGAATGAGATAATAAAACAACAATAAACTTCAAATCCTGCATGAGTTTGATTAAAAGTTATGAAGGATCATCATTGTTTACTTCTACATGATTTATGATAAATACTCAAAATCACAAAGAATTAAGAAATGATACTTTAAAAGCAACCGAAATTTCTATTTTTCATAAATTGTTTTTTTCTAATTTTATTATAATTGTAGTCAAACACCCTAAATGCCTCGTCTTGCCACTCTCATACTGCTTCTCATCACTCTAACCACTCTATCCCTCGCAGATTAATGGTACATGCCAGATTCAAATCTCATCAGCGATCAGTAGTTCAACTCTAGAGTTGTAGAAGACAAACAATCCTTCAAATTTGTAAAGTACTTTACCCCACATTGTCCCTATTGTCGTTATCTTAAGGCTGTTTTTGACCCACTTAAACATAAAAAATAATGGTGTTTAAAGGTTTATGACTTCAACTGTCAATGGTATCCTCAGTTTTGTGCGGATCATGTCAGGGCGGGCTCGTTTCCTTATACTGCTATTTATGACTAACAAGGTAACATGATCTAGTAAATACATGGCTTCTATCCTGAACCTATTATTTCGACAATTTTTGACCGTATTGAGGAAAGATGTCTAGCCGTCAGAGGAACACCCCTTTCGAGTTCAAATCAACATGAAGTAGTTGTACCATAAGTGGTTCATCATGAAGCTAGCGTTGCGGTTCCTGTATAAAAACCAGCGGCAATCGAACCACTTGAGTATCATTAATAAACAAAAGTTCAGCAATAAACACACACAACATAAATAAAAACCGAAACTCAAATTCAATCTGAATCACATCCCTCAGATCATAATCAAGCATAACATAATATAGTTCATAATTAAGTTCAAATAGAAAACAAGCCAAAATTATAGGAAGTCCATGTACAAGAACAACATGCTCCTCAACAACATAACTAATAAAAAAAATAAAAACATGACTAAAAAGCAAACTAGGCATAAAAGCGTGCTTTAAATGAGAAAGAAAGTATAAAATCCGAGCATAAACAAGGATAAGGCGTAAAATCATATCACAACTATCTGTTCTATGGAGTGTGTTTATTGTGTGCAGGTTACTATGTATATACTCTTCATGCAGACAAGCCAAATCCTTAGTTCCATTAAAATACAAGTTCAAATACAAGCAGTACAACAGCAAGTCGAGTTTAGAAATAAAATACTGCATAGAGTAAACAGAAACAGCAAGGTGAATCACAACCTTGTGTGGAATAGAGTGAGCTTCTAAAACAAATTCCTGATTAAGAACTTTGATTTTATAGTTTGCTTTATGTATTATAGATAATCTTAGATTTATCTAGTTATCCAATATTTAGTTTTATTTATGAATATATGTTGATATTGATAACTATTTGATGGGTTCAGTAAAATTGAGATATATAAAACATAAATTAACTACTTTCATTACAGTTCCATCCCATTACAACTACTCCTAGTCACTGATCCCATTCCTTTGCAAACATTTATTCTCTATTCCTTGAATTTATTGAAAAATCTTATAGGACATATTTCAGTCACAGCTCGAGAGGAAGCTTCGTAGGCTTTAATTTGAGGTATTTCAGCTACTCTGTCTCGAAGTTTAACTAATTTGGGTACTTTGGTGAGTAGATTCGGGCAAATGCACTTAAAATGGTTTATGATTTCATAGATAACGAAATCAAAGACTGTCAGGTATCCAAAAAAAAAGTTTTCGGGACTGCACTATGTTTCAAACTGCAACATGGTAGGTTCTATCCTTTTCTCGATTATTTCACCAATACATTTTTTCTTCTACTCGTTTAATCCATTGGTGCGGTTGTGAATGATAAGACTAATCACGGCATCTTTCATATCTACTTTATTTTTGAACTCGTCAATGCGGATTCTGTCTTTCTCTGTTTTACCGAGTAGTTAGTATTTGTTTGATAATTCGATGATATAGCGTGCTGGTCCATGCGTACCACAGATCATGAATCCTTCATGTATAATGAAGGGTATATCTTTGCATACATTATTTTTAGCTTGCGTCTCTTTGAATTTGGTCCATTAGTCGGGCGTGAAAAATCTATCTTGGTAGGGTATTTGCAAGTATTAGCACAATAATCTAAGTATTTGTGCTTTAGCACGGAATGGATAATACCCAATGATGAGTTGTGAGTGCTCGATTTCTAACTACATTTGTAGGTTTATTTCAAATAAATATTATATTTTCTGGTGGTTACTTCACATTATAATTTCTTGTACAAAAAGAGTGCAACATATCAAACTATAACAACATTCAGCAACAATTTTTACGGGTAGATTAGAGTTGGACTGGCTATCTTCTAGGACTGAGTGAAGTACCGACTGGACGCTACTATTGCCCGGATTTGTTATTGACGATTTCTGTTTTTAAAAGGGAAGTACTTTATAGGGCTTATTTGAAAATTGATGCTAGAAGTTTGGGATCTGTTGATGTGGCTTATCTATAGATTATTCTGTATTTTTTGGCAAGACCCTACGCCTCATCGATTGAGACTGCCCTGAATTGTGCCTTATCCAGCTTATTACCGACCAAAATGATAGGTAAATTCTACTCGATTGCGTTCTGCTTTATGTACTCGAACCAGTAGCTAACTGAGTTAAAGCTTTTGCGATTTGTGATATCGAAAACGATCAACGCAGCATTTGCTTTTTTTATGAATCTGCATGGTTGATATTTTACACTGTACCGACAGAGCGATAGTTTTCTTGCCCTGCGGTGTCCCAAATCTGCATGCGGACTAAATCAAGATTAGACATTTGTATTGTTTTGGAGTAGTGTTCTACCCCAATAGTAGGTTTAGAGTTCACTAACTCTCTCGATTCTTTGACAAAGGATTCAATCATGCAAGTTTTGCCAACTGAAGCATCGCCCACCACGATAACTATCTAGATGAATCATTACTCCTATAGACAGCTTGGTAGTCTTCGTACGACATAATTTGAAAATAGTACAAATATAAATCAATCGAACAGGAGAAAACTGTCACTATCGAGGATGAAATCTTTCTTGCGAAAATCACGATCCACATCGAAATAGGGGTCACCTTCGTTGTCGAGTGCTAAGTCGAAGCCTTTGAAAAATTCATTTTAGAGACTGAAGAGTTCTTTATAAATTGGACTTGACTCACTTGCTTCTTCAAATGAGTTACTAGGTTACTAAACAATGCGGTTATCTTCTCTCTAACTTTACATTCTTCCCATCACAGGGTTGGGTAGTGCCTCTTCTTCTTTCTATTCCATACGGAACTAGATTTCCCTAAGTTTTTTTGTCTATAAATCAAACTGATCAATTATTCTCAAATTTTTTGGATGTTTCTAGTTCTGTCTTCTTTTGTTCTCTCTTTCTGGTCGGTAGTTTTTTACATAACTTCGTAGCACTCCCATTTTTTAGTTGAGATTATCATAAAAATTGAAATTATAGAGTTATCCCAATCTCAATTGGCAGTAATAGTCATCTAAACTCTTCTTAGAGATGCCTACTATTTTAGCTGCGTCTTGGAGATTGAGCCTTCTTTTCAATGCTTTATGCCCATGCATGTGTAGATCCCTCCATTTTTTGACCAATTCAATCACTTCGTCAATTGATCTCTCTTTGCTGCGATTGTCTTTCTTGTCATTTCGATTTTAATTTTCAAGATTACTATCAACGCTGTCTGATTATCCTGTATACTCTACCTTCCCAATGTATCTGATTAATATAAAAGATGGCTCGAGAAATGCCTTGGGTATGTATCCATTTTCAGATCCGATTTTGGAAAGCAAGACGAAGCGTGAGATGTTGGGATCATAGATGGAGACTTTGTTTTGTGCGAGTGGGCAGTATAAAGAGAGTAAGTATGAGAGATTGATGATGGGAGGTTAGAGATCTAGTTGCTGTTCGACTATGACTGACTGTTGGGTGTCTTCGCGTTCAAACACGAATGTTTTGAGTGATGTCTGCGGATTTATAATGGTGTTATTCATGTTATAATTTAACATTTCTGATAACAGAAATATAAGGTACGGCAATACCAGAATTAAATAAAATTAGGCTTTGGGCTAAGAAGTGAAGAAGTTGGGAAAAATGGTAAATGTTCTAAAGATTGATACTAAAATGTAGAAGTATTTAGCATATTGTCAAGCTATTTGTTTATAAAGTTGCTATTACTTAGATAATATTTATATAAACTTAGTTTTCGATATTAAACTACTTATTTTTTTGACCATACTGTTAATTAAATTTCAACCTCATTTAATTATCTTTCCATCTCTTCTTTTCGCAAACATCAATTTAACTAAATTGCCAAGATGTTCATTTGAGCATGTAAACAAAGAATTGGTAGTACTATGCTTACTTATATTCTGATAGGCCTGATATTAATTTATAAATCATAATCAACTAAATGTCCGACTCTTCTGCTTATTTCTTTGGCTACATCGGTGTTGCCTCTGCCCTCATCTTCGCCAACCTTGGAGCTGCTTACGGATCAGCTAAAGCAGGAGTTGGTATCTGCTCAATGGGTGTACTTAAACCTGAGCTCATAATGAAATCAGTTGTGCCTGTGGTCATGGCTGGTATTTTGGGTATCTACGGTATGATTGTTGCTGTCATTATCGTCCAAAGAAGTACTTTTTCATTGATTCAGTTGGAGATACCTATACTGCCAAATCAGGTTATGCTCATTTGGCGTCAGGTCTGTGCTGTGGCTTCAGTTCTTTGGTAAAAATAGATTAATAAAGGCTGCAGGTTTAGCCATTGGTATCGTGGGAGACGCAGGTGTTCGCGCTAACGCTCAACAAGACAAGATTTTTGTTGGTATGATTCTGATTTTGATTTTTGGAGAAGCACTTGCTTTGTATGGTTTGATTGTCTCTCTGATCCTCACTTCACAATGATCTCATTACAATCATCAGATATTCTTTTCTTGCTTTGTTCACTGATAAACTTTAATTGGTAAGAATATGACAACAATCATCTTTTTTTTGGGCCATATTTCTATCTCAACTTTACATCTCTTCTTTGCTTTTCTTCGATCTCTTCCTTAGCTTTTTGAGCGTCATCTAGTTTACCTTGTTATAAGAGCTGTAAATCCGCTCTTTTCTTGTAATCGGAATCAAGAGTTTTCTACTTTAAACCAATCTAGATAAATCTTATGCTACCTTGAATGCTTTCAAGAAACGACCATCCCAATATCTGACGTTGTCAAAGTTTATGTAACCACAGTATGTTCCATCAAAACTGGATACTTTCTTACCTTTGCAATAGATTGCGGATTAGAAATAGTCAGTAGGTCTAAATCATTAGTTATGTACCTCTTTTTGACTTTGCCAAAAGTGATCTCTGCCTTAAGCTCATTCTTTTTATCTTCGAAAGTCATTGTTTAGACAGCTTAAGAGCGCAGAGTACCCATGAAAACTCCAGAATACATTTATTTATTGAATGAAGCATTTACTATCTCTCCATTTGCAAATTAATACACCTTGTGTCCCTTATTCACCAAAGACATTGAGTTAAGTCCTGCTAGAGCTGAGAAGTTATAGCAACCGTAATACTTATAACTATCTTGCGGACCAACAGCTAAGAAGTAGCTGATTGGAGGATGGTGTGAAATTTGTTAACAGTAAATCTGTGTCCCGTCGGGGTATTCACCTTGAAGAGTCTATCCAATAACTGGATTGAGCTGCATAAATGATCTCTTACCGGTTTTAAGAACATAGTGATATAATAGAAGGCAGCAATAGTGTTGGTGATGACATATTTGAACCTTTCCAAAGGATCCTTAGATTCGCATGCTTTTTTCATAAAGTAAGGGTTCATACAGCATGACATAGTTGAATTCTCAAGGGCTGTTTTGGGTACCATGGCCTTGATGGGGAAGGATATTCTGGTGAGATTCAAATCACCACTGATAATCTTTTTCCCTACAATTTTTATCATTTCTTTTCCGATAGACCTGATCTTGTTGACTTGAATTTTATCAGGACAGATCTTTCCACCTTTTGAATATGCGAACTCGTGACGATGATCCTCTTCATTGGGGAAGAATCTACATTAAGTAGGGTTTACTTAAAAGAATTGATTAACTGTTGCGCTTCTTAAGGAGTGGGTGAGATGCATCCTTCGTAATCCTTATCAAAGTTGCTGATAAATTGTTGGGCAGCTATTTCTTCGATTTAGAGTCCTTCAGGATTGAATCCTTTTTTCTTAAGTTCGTCCTCATCAACTTCCTACTCTTCCTTTTTATCGCCCTTTTTCCAGAGCCAACTGACCATCTTCATGACTTAAGTAAAAAAATTTAATTATTAAAAAAAGAAACTAGTTTCAGTTATAATATCCACTTGGAATACAGATAATGGACAATTTTAATACTATTAAAGATACGTGGGTTGAGGAAATAAAGCTATCAGTTTTGTTGGTAAGATTAAAAAATATCGATAATGCTATGTAAAATTTTAAAACTAACTGAATTAAGAATCAATTATGCATCACTTTGCTTGTTTGTAAGATTTGCAACGGATTGTTTTGAAACTTACCTCGTTCAAATGTTGATTTCTAGATGTTAGATAACTCTTCAAGCCTGATATCTCCATCGCAATCTTCTCTGAAAATGGTAGCTTAGCAGTGAAGCTCAATAGGACTGTTTTTTTTTGTTTTTATCTTTTCGTTCTAATAGTTTTTTCTTTACATACCTCAATGAAGTCTACTAATCTGTTTGATCTTTGAATATTTACTCCTCATAATTAGATTCGTTTTCACCAATAAAATTATAGAAGTCTACAATAAATTTATGAAAGCTAACCTCGGAAAAGTAATCATTCAAGCTCGCTTTGAAAA
>Ga0194117_10003920_pt1 | contig 14562 bp, 19 predicted proteins | sample TA2MahsurfametaG_FD_160579 | JGI IMG/M metagenome (GOLD analysis project Ga0194117, IMG submission 160579) | Freshwater microbial communities from Lake Tanganyika, Tanzania - TA2015009 Mahale N1 surface | ecosystem: Environmental > Aquatic > Freshwater > Lake | place: Tanzania: Lake Tanganyika...
GTGAATAAGAAGTATATTGTGGAGTGTTATGGTGACTTTTGGCACTGTAATCCCCATCAGTATACTTCTTCGTATTTTAATCGTGGTAAAAAGAAAACCGCAGAAGAAATATGGGAACGTGATAATCAACGAAAAGAACAATTCAAAAAAATGGGTTACAAGTTTCTCTGCCTATGGGAGAGTGATATTCGTAATAATCCTAAAATCATTCGATCAAAAATAAAAAAGAATATTAGACTTGACAATCAATCATAACTGACGTATCTTTAAAGTCTATGGAGGAATAATGGTTTTCATTTGGGTATTTATATTTCAAGTATTATTCAATATTTTTAAAGTATTAGAAATAAGGTATACGCTACATCACCAAGTACGCCAGTTATTGATGAATTCAATCTGGATAAACTTAGTGTCACTGGCGTCTACCTTTTATTCTATTGATGCCCTCTTGAAAGGTAACTTCACAGTGATTATCTTTTATATTGCAGGAAGTGTGGTAGGAAAATATATCGGTATGAAGATTGACGTAAACGGACGAGGTGAAAGTGTATCAAGCGATTTATATTGAACGCGGAGAAGACTTTGGAAACGATACGGTACATCTATGGGATGACCAACTAGGATATAAAACTATCCCGTATCGTAACTTCGATTATGCTTATAAGCCAGACCGCAATGGTAACTTCATCAGTATGACTGGTGTAAAGTTGGCAAAGGTCAAACGATATAAGCGAGATGACCCGAATCTATTTGAAAGTGACCTCCCACCAGAGACTCGCGTTCTTACTGATTTGTATCTCAATGAAGATAGTGTTTCCCAAGGGCATAAGACGATGTTCTTTGACATCGAAGTGTCTATGGAAAACGGTATTCCAACTATTGACAACCCGAACAACGAAATCACCTCTATTGCGGTGTACGATTCAGTAATGCAAGAATATTCGGTATTGGTATTGGACAAAGCAGGTGTTCAGCCCAGCCGTGAGTATGATAATGTTAAGGTTATTATGTATACCACAGAAACCGATTTGTTGTATGGATTCTTGGACTTATATGAACAGATTGGTCCGACGATTATCACGGGATGGAACAGTGATTATTTTGATGTGCCGTATCTCTACAATCGTATCAAACAGCAATGTGGACCAAACACCGCTGGCCGGTTAAGTCCGATTGGAAAGATTAAGTATTCGAAGTTCCGTGGTAAGTATCAGATTGCTGGTGTCTCATCACTAGATTATTTAGATCTTTACAAGAAGTTTACCTATAATCAACAACCGAATTATCGTTTGGATACGATTGGTCGGCTGGAAGTCAACATGGGAAAGGTTGAGTATGAGGGTTCGTTAGACGAACTCTTCCGCAATGATCTTGAAAAGTTCATTGAGTACAATCTTCAAGACGTGCGTATCATTGTAGAAATGGACAAGAAACTCAAACTGATTGAGTTGGTCCGTGGTATCTGTCATTTGGGTCACGTGACCTACGAAGATTACAGTTTCAGTTCTAAGTTCCTTGAAGGCACAATTGTAACTTACCTTCACCGTAAGGGTATCATCGTAACGAATAAACCTGCGGGTGGTCGTGAGATGATGAACGATAAGATGGAAAATGAAGATGAAGGATTCGCGGGTGCGTTCGTGAAAGAACCTGTGCCGGGTTTGTATGAATGGGTATACTCTCTCGACTTACAATCCCTGTATCCGTCCATCATTATGAGTTTGAATATCAGTCCCGAAACCAAGATTGGGTTTGTGACGAATTGGAATATAGATAAGCACGTCAACGAAGAAATGACAGAATATTTGATTCGTGGAACAACCGACGAGCAAGTGGTTCGGTTGAGCCGTGATGCGTTTTTAAAGTATATGAAGTTAGAAGGGTTGCTGATTAGTTCCAATGGTGTCTTGTATAACGGAAAGACGATGGGTATTATTCCAGAGGTTCTTGACCGTTGGTTTAAAGAGCGCGTAGAGTATAAAGATTTGATGAAGAAGTATAAGAACGAAGGGAACACCGAAATGGCGGAGTTCTATGACAGACGCCAACATATTCAAAAGATTTTCTTGAATTCTCTGTATGGTGTATTGGGACTTCCTATCTTCCGATTCTTTGACTTGGATAACGCTCTCGCGGTAACTGCGTCTGGTCAAGATGTGATTAAGAAGTCTGCTGCATTTGCGAATGAGTTGTATTGGACAAAGTTGAATACGCAAGAAGATTATTGCACATATATTGATACCGACTCGTTATACTTCTCTGCAACTCCATTGATGCCAGAGAATGCTAATGGAAAGGAATTTACGATTAAGTTAGCACGAGCAGTAGAAAAGAAACTGAATGAGTATTATAATGTGATGGCGGAACAATTGTTCTTCTGTAAGGAACATCGGTTATATATCAAAGGTGAATCGGTTGCCCAAACGGGTATCTGGATTGCCAAGAAACGATATGCGATGAATGTCGTGTATGATTTGGAATCCAATCTTGATGTGGCAAATAAGATGAAGGTGAAGGGATTGGATGTGGTCCGTTCCAGTTTCCCACCTGCGTTCCGTGACTTCATGAAGAAGATGATGACGGATATATTGAACAAGACACCGAAATCAGAAATTGATAAGAACATCTTGGACTTCCGTTCGCATTTGGATACGATGAATTATCTGGATGTTGCACGAAATACATCGGTCAAGAATATTTCTGAATATGATACGGGAACCAAACAACTTGGTGGGTTCAAGAAGGGAACACCTGCACACGTAAAGGCAGCATTGACGTATAATGCGTTACTCCATCATTTCAAACTGGCAAACAGGTATGAGTCAATCGAAGATGGAGCAAAAGTGAAGTGGGTGTATCTCACACAAAATCCCTATAATCTGGAAGCAGTTGCGGTCAAAGGATATAATGACCCACCACAGATTATTGAACTGGTAAAAACCTTTATTGATTATAAAGCACTTTTTGAGAACGAACTGCAGAAAAAACTGGAAGATTTTTATTCGGCTATGCGGTGGGGGAACATTCCCACGGAAGTCAATCAGAATGCGCAAGAATGGTTTAGTTTTTGATATGTATATAGACACCCCAAATTGAGGTGGGTATGAAACTACAAGATTTAGTCACTATCGTTATTCCATGCAAGAATGAAGAAAAATATATTGGACATTTACTTGACTCTCTGTCACAACAAATGAGTATCAGAAATGTCCGTATCATTATCGCAGACGCCCATAGCACCGATAATACTCTTCAAGTTATGAAGATGTATAAGGATGTGTTGAACATTGAAGTCATTCCAGGTGGTCCTGTGTCTGAAGGAAGAAACAACGGTGCCAAGTTGGCAACAACTCCATACATCTTGTTCTTGGATGCTGATGTTCGGTTGTTTCATCCATCAACAATATATGATGCAGTAAATAAAATGAGAGTGTATGATTTGGATTTAGTGACGGCAAACATCAAGAATTATGGTAACCATCTTCGTGCGTCATTCTTCTTCAGGTGTTTCAATCTTATCAATAGAATTATGACCAAGAAAACTCCATTTGCTATCGGAGCATTTTTTCTGACCAAAAAAGATAAGTTTGATGAACTTGGTGGGTTTCCAAACAAGTATGAAACATCAGAAGATTACATTTTGAGTAAGCAGTATGACCCAAAGAAGTTTATGATTGTTGACTATTACTTCGGTCAAGATGAACGCAGATTTATTAAGTTGGGATACACTGGTATGATTTGGTATATGATAGTCAACTTCTTTAACAGAAACAACCTTAAGCACTTTGAAAAGGCAAGTGTGAACTACTGGAACTAATATGAAGCATTATAAAGCTATCATTGTATCAGATGTTCATTTGGGAACAGAAGATTGTAAAGCAGTGGAGTTTTTGAAGTTTCTAGAAGAACACCATACAGATATTTTAATTATCAATGGTGACTTTGTGGATGGGTGGGCGTTGTCACGTGGAGTGAGATGGCGAGCAAAACACACCAAGGTGATATCCAAAGTGCTGGACATCTCCAGAAAAATTCCTGTGGTGTGGATTCGGGGTAATCATGATGAGTTCTTACATGAATTCATGCATATGCATCTTGGCAAATTACAAGTGGAAGAAAATTACATTCTTGACTTAGGTGAAGGGAAAAAATATTTCATCTTCCACGGAGACATCTTGGACGTATTCGTTGCCAAATGGAAGTGGATTGCCAAGATTGGAGCCAGTGGATATGAACTGGCGCTTCGTTTGAACACCTGGTACAACAAGTGGAGAGCATGGAGAGGACTTCCTTACTATTCTATTTCTAAGGATATCAAGAATGGGGTGAAGGCCGCAGTCAACTATATCACAGACTTTGAAGTAGGGGCGGCAAATCTCGCACGACAGAACAATTGTTCTGGGGTTATTTGTGGTCACATCCATAAACCAGAAGATAGACAAATTGCGGGAATTCATTATTTAAATTCTGGGGATTGGGTAGAGAACTTAACCGCCATATTAATAGATAATAATAACAAGATTACTATAAAGGAATTTCATAAATAATACTTTATAATAAAGACACTTGACAAAATCGGGGATGTGTGATATATTTCATACATCCCTTATTCTTTGGAGGCAGTATGGATGCGATTGGTGTTTGGTTGAGTAGAGGAAACGCAGGGTGGGTGTCTGCTGCCATTGGGTTCGTTATCATGATTTACTTGGTTTGGAAGAGGGTCTGATATGCTATTCAAGGTCGGTGTCGTTCTCGTATGTGGATTTGCCATCTTTGTGTTGATTAGCGCAATGTATGCTCATATCAGTTATTACCTTATCAAGAAAGACGAGGAGCGAGATTTCTCATAATGCGATGGGACTGGTTGTTCGGTGCAAAACTATTTGTGGTTTCACTTATTGTTATGTTCATCCTCGATAGGGTAATCAAATGAAAATTATCAAGTCAAGTGATTGGCTCATTTCTGAAAACAAGAATGGTGGTGAGAAGTTCTGGCGGTTGCATATCGTCAAGAACGGCACAGACTATTATACCCAGACCGAATGGTATCAGATTTCCAAGACAGGCCGTGAGACAAAGAAGCAGATGTCGGAACCCTATTATGCCGAACCGACAAACGTTGGTCGGTCAAACGAGCGTAACTCACAAGAGCAGGCAGAGTTTGAGTTTGATGCTGTAATCAAGAAGCAACGGGACAAGGGATTCCGTGCAAAGGGTGAGAAGAAGAACACCCGTCCGATGCCAATGCTCGCACATAAGTTTACTGACCATAAGAAGAAGGTTGAGTTCCCCGTGTATGTGCAACCGAAGTTGAATGGGATGCGTATGTTGTTTGATGGGGAGAACGGATATAGTCGTGGGAACAAAGAGGTTATCCCAGAAGTCATTCAGCACTTGAAGTTTGATACGATGGGGTATATTCTTGATGGTGAGTTGATGCTTCCGAACAATCAGTTGTTACAGGAAAGTATGAAGGCTATCAAGAAGTATCGTCCAGAGTTGTCCTCGCAACTTATCTACCATGTCTATGATGTGGTGATTCCAGACCAACACTATGATAATCGTATGGAAATCTTGGATACGATTTTTATGGATGCGCCGAAGAATGTGGTTCGTGTCAAAACCGTTAAGGCTACGGATGAGTCGCGGGTATCGCATCTTCACCAGTTGTTCGTGCAGGATGGATACGAGGGAACGATGATTCGTGACCCGTTGGCAAATTATGAGATTGGTAAGCGTTCCTATTCACTTCTTAAATTAAAGGACTTCGTAGATGCAGAGTATCGTATTGTTGATGTTGTTGATGGCGACGGGAGTGATGTTGGCCTCGCCATATTTGAATTGGAGACTGATTCTGGTCAGCGGTTTAATTGTCGTCCAGAGGGTTCGCAAGAAAATCGTGCGGACCTATTCAAGAATCGTCGTCAGTTGGTTGGGAAGTATCTAACGGTACGTTATCAGGAGTTAAGTAAGGATGGCGTTCCTATTTTTCCAGTTGGTGTCTCTATTCGTGAGTGGGGAGAATTCTAATGACTAAGATTATGGTTCCGTTGGATTGGGAAACGGTGGATAACATCGTCGTGATGCAGGTCAAGGAAATGAAGGATAGTCTGGAAGGTTATCTTATCCAAGTCAAGAACAACAAGAAGGGAACGGTCTTTGATTTGGACTATAAGAAGGATATGAAGCAAATCAAGGAGCACATTAAGGCATGTGAACTTCTATATGCTTATTTCGGTGGGAACAACAAGTGAAGAAGTTATTTTTACTTCTATTCACATTGACCGCTTGTACCGAAGTGGTATATATTAGAAACCCACGTACAGTTCTTGTAGAAAGTAATACACTATGGGAAGGTAAAGTTGATACCTTTACTGTATCTGGATTATTTGATAAAGCGTTTGCAGTAAATCAAAAAATTTGCTGGCGGTTTACCAAGAAAACCGCTGAGGGATATTTACGAGCATATGGGTCAGTAGAGAACTTTGAATATGATAAAGGATATCCTATTTATGGAGACTCTATCACAACTGCCCCATTCGGGTCAGTCAGTGGGTGTCATTAACATCGGCGGTGCAGTTGGTCGGGACAACGCTAATAAGATGGGCTCGCTACTCGTTACTTCTCTTATTAGGCTACGCCAAGGAATAGAGGTTCGAATCCTCCATCGCCATTGAGGTCACTGTGGAAGAAAACAAAAATCCAAATGCGTTGACCTATGGGATTTCCCCAAGTGCTCCCGCATCAATTAAACCAGTAGATGTAGATAAGTGGGTCGGCAAAGTCGAACCCACATTTAAACATTACTACGAAGAACGATATAATGATTTAGTCAGACAATATCAAGAACTTGTTAATGACTATGAAATAAATAAAATGTGTTATGAGGCTTCACTTGGGTTCGAACCAAACATAGGACAAATCTACTACTTGTATCGTAAGAGTGATGGTAGTACATTTCTATCTATGGTCGAACCCGACTACGCATTTTGGGGCGAACATCTTGGTAGTTTCCGGTTAAATGCGCAATATGCATGGGAAAAAGTTATATGAAGAAATACAAACATATATTACCGTTTCATGAGGATGCAAAGGCAATGGACCAATTTGGTTGGTTGCCTTTATCTATTGTTGAACCTACCCGTGAAAGTAAACATTATTGGAGTGACGCATACATCCCACAGACGGATGATGAGAAACGTCGAAGTGATGATGCGGAATATCTGCCTGGTTTGGGATTTAGTGAATTTCACGCAGGACTATGTGAGAATATTATTAAGTATTGGAGTCTGAAAGGTTCTCATATCGTAGACCCGTTTATGGGACGTGCGACAAGAGCAGTCGTATCTACCAAGTTGGGTCGGACCTATGAAGGATATGACATTTCCCCAAATACATTTGGTCGTGTAAAGGGTCACGTAGAGGGATTGGGGTTGACCCCTACCCTTCATTTGGGGGATGGATGTAAGATGGCGAACACAGAGGATAATTCTGCGGATTTAGTCATGACCTGTCCTCCATATTGGAATATCGAAAAGTACGAAGATGTCCCAAATCAACTATCCAGTACCAAGAGTTATTTAGACTTTATGGAAAAGATACAGGACTGCGCAGATAATATTGAACGGGTATTAAAGCCAGGTGCATTCTGTACGTGGGTTTGTGCCGATTTCCGTAGTTGGAGTGGGGATGGAAAATTCTATCCGTTCCACGTAGATACGATGAAAGCATTTGAAGATAGTGGATTAATATTCCATGATATTGTTGTGATTAAAAATCAATCCCCGTTTGCTGCACTACAAGCAGGGAAAGTTGCTGCAAAACGATACACCAGTAAAATTCACGAATACATTTTGGTATTCAGAAAGGCCGGAGAATATATTGTGCCTGATACTTATACTATGAATAGTGTGAACGAACATGCAGAAGAATTCTTTGTTTTGTGAGATTATATGTGGAAAAATCGTATGAAGAAACATAAATATATATCACCTTTACATTTACTATAATGTATTCGCTAACGGCATCACTCCCCCAGCATTTATATGGTAAAGTTCATCGTGAATTTATCACTAATGGCACGGATATTGGTGTAGAAAATTGTATTATACATGCAGTGTCAGTTAGGCCAGCACAGGCGCTTACCTTTTCTATTTTATTAGAAAGTGGAGCTCAATATCGTGGAGTTCCAATTCACGGATTAATAATTGGACAAGATCCTACAAAAATTACACCACCCAAGTTAGATTTACACAGTCATCAGGTATGGGGTTGTTTTGGTACTGAGTTTAGTATTGTAAATATGTCATTATCAAAAGGAATGAGTGCAGAATGGACAGATTCAACTGGAAAAACATTTACTGGCCGTGGATTAGGCTGGGCTATAGAATTTAATGATGACGGATATTCAAACGCACCACAACAGGATAAAAGTTTTAATATGATAGTTTCACCAGAAGGTTACTTAGCAGCGATGCCAAATAATCGTGTTCGTTGGTGGGAAGATAGTTTTACAAATTGGAAATTACCGATTACATTAAAAGTTAATCATAAAATATATTATGTAGAAAAGATGGGAACTAATCCAGAAGAAACTGCAACAGTTAAGGAGTGAATTATGGGAATGTACGATACACTAAAGATAGAAAAGAAGATTCCAGGATTTGCTGACATTCCTGATTGTGAATTCCAAACAAAAAGTTTATACTCCGCATTAGAAAATTATGTTATAACTAATAAAGGTGAATTATATAAAGAAGTATGGGAGTATGAATGGATAGAAAATAGTTTATCTGTATTTGGCGGATATTCTAAAAAAATAGAAGAAAGTTATCGCAGAGAGTACTTGACAGACTTCCATGGCGATATTATCTTTTATGAAGGTAAATCTATTGGTGGTAAATGGAGAGACTATACTGCAAGATTTACAGAAGGCAAACTCACTCGTATTTGGTACGAAGATAAACAATATTAAACAGAGGTTAAATGGTTATGGAAAAGTCAATGTTGGAGAGGTTCATTTCGAAGTATAATCTCGGCGGTTCGTGCGAGAGTGTCACATTTAATTCAGACGGAACTGCATTATCGGTTAAGGCAATTTCTGATGATAAGAATGTTCTTGCGCATGTTTCGTATGATAGTGCCAAGTTTCCACAGGGAGACTTTGGTGTATATGAAACGAAGAAACTTCGGTCAATTTTGAGTGTCCTCAATGATGGACTCACAATCAAGTCAAATATTAATAACAATAAGGCAACAGGACTGAACATTACCGATGGTGATACCAAGGTTACGTTCGTGTTGTCGGATACGTCTGTTATCCCTGCGGTTCCTGAATTAAAGAAACTTCCTCCAATGGAGTTTGCAATTACTCTGGATGAAAAGTTTATCAATACGTTCATCAAGGCAAAGTCTGCATTGAGTGATGTTGAGACATTTGCGGTGATGAGTGAGGGTAGAGAGAAATCAGCAACAGTCGTGATTGGATATTCAACGTTGAATACCAATCGTATTTCTATTACCGCAAATACCGATAAGAGTGCAAAGCTCGAACCTATTAACTTCTCGGCTAATTACTTAAAAGAAATCCTTGCATCAAACAAGGAAGCCAAGAATGGTAAGTTAGAAGTTTCATCGAAGGGTCTTGCCCGTGCCTCGTTTGAAGTCGATGGTATCTCATCCACCTATTATCTTGTTCAGCAAAAGTAATATGGAAGTAGTCAAGATACATACTAGTAACAAAGACAAAGTAGAACAAATCCTAAAAGACCTTGTTATTGAAGGAGAGTTTTGGGATTATACTTTGCCGTATGAGTATGACTACAAAAACCATAATTGGTATGATTTAGATAACGAACATTATTTTAATATACCAGAGTTTGCATGGTCACCGTATCTCAGGGAACGGTGGCTTATTAATGTCTCTGTTAAGAACCAAGAAGAAAAGGATGCCTTGTATAAGGCACTGGACGCGAAGGAAACCCGACTTACGTATATCCATTATGAGTTGAAAGAAAATCCAGTAACCAATTATCAGTATTCTTATACGCACAAGATACATCCGAAATATCCGTTGTATGTGATTTCAAAGGGTCGGTGGGAAAAGACCTATACGATTGATACTCTGGAAGATATGGGTGTGGACTTTAAGGTATGCGTGGAACCTGATGAATATGATAACTATGCAAAGAAAGTAGATGTAAAGAAACTCATCAAGTTACCCGAAAATTTCAGTAAACGGAAGCAGGGTGGTATTCCTGTTCGTAATTTCGTATGGCAACATGCGATAGATAGCGGACATAAGAAGCATTGGATTATCGACGATAACATCTTGGGGTTCTTTCGTTGGAACCACAATCGTAAGAAACGTGTTCGTGATGGGGTATTCTTCCGTATCATGGAAGATTTTAGTGACCGTTATGAAAATCTTGGATTGGTGGGATGTCAATATGCATCGTTCGTTCCTGCAACCGAACCTGGTCGTGGGCAGTTCTTGAAGAATACCCGTGTGTATAGTTGTATTCTTATCAATAACGAACTATTGGATAGTAGATTAGAAGAACGTTGGCGTGGAACGTATAACGAAGATACGGACCTATCCCTCCGTGTACTTTCTACTGGTGACCTATGTACGGTTAATTTCAATATGTTGTTGAGTGGGAAGCAAACCACAGGAACTATGCGTGGCGGAAACACTGATACCATCTATGAAGGTGGTACTAATACTGGATATAAGAAGAAGTTTGATGAATTGAAAAATAATTGGGGGAGTATCGTGAAATTGACGCACGAACGACACAAGGATGGTCGTCCGCATCATCACATTGCATATACCAGATTGTTTAAGCAGGACTTAATCCTTAAAGCAGGTATAGAACGTACGCCAAAAATCAACGAATATAATATGAAGTTGGTGCCTGGTATAGAAGAGACGGATGACGAAACAGAATAATGTATCTATCGTATTTCGACAAATTCCTGAACATGACACCGTATTTAGAAATAGATGCGGAAGAATGGGAGTACATTAAAAAGACTTTTTCTGTTGACGATGTAAAGGAAAGTATGGCGACTGTTGCTATGACATATCCTATTCCTTACAACGACATTACAGAAAACGATGCGTACTATGGATACATGGATTTAAAATCTATCCGTTGGAATGAATTACTTACTGACGGAGAATGGTTCTATCGGTCAAATAATTCTACATATGATTTAAGTCCGCAATACTTTTCCAAGACCAGTAGTGGAAATGCAGCATCTAACTATTTCCAACAGGAAAATCGTTGGGAAGCAAATTCTATTCGGTCACCTGGTCCTGCTAAAACGTGGCGAACTAAGAGTACAATGATTACCTTGATGGGGTCACTCTATACGTTAAAGGTTCCATCTATTGATAAGGGAACTCTCCGTGGGTGTCTCCATTTACGTAAATACACCTGCTCACAATTCAGACCAAGTGTTGCCAAAGCACTGTATGATAAGTTTGGTTCCAAAACGGTACTGGACTTTTCTATGGGATGGGGTGACCGACTTGCGGGATTTTATGCAGGTAACACCACCAAACATTACGTCGGATTAGACCCAAAGGCAGACAATCACCCAATATATGATACCCAACGAAAGTTTTATAATAAACACACTAGTTTTTTTGAGCACGATAAGTCAAGTGAATTTCATATCTGCCCTGCCGAAGAATTTGATTTTTCTAATTATAACAATTATTTCGACATGGTATTCACTTCACCTCCATACTTTAATGTAGAACACTATAGTCAAGATACCACACAAAGTTTCAAACGATATAAATCGGTGGAAGTGTGGAATGAGCAATTCTTACATAAAGTCTTGACAAATATCTATCCCACAGTTAAACTTAATGGTATAGTGGCTATCAATATCTCTGATGTATTCTCTATCTCTGGTAAAGGAAAGAAACGGTGGTTAGAGATTACCAATCCGATGAACGACCATATGAAATCATTAGGAATGGAATATATGGGTGCAGTTGGAATGGAAATGTCGAAACGTCCAAATAGTGCAGGAGCAGGTACAGTATTTCAAGGAAGTGCTCCAAATGAATGGACCGATGACACGATGAACCGAGCAGATAATTCAATAGACAAAACCTTTGCAGAACCTATTTGGTTATGGAGAAAAAAATGAGTAAGAGTCAAACCGTTATCGCACAACATATTCCTACAATTACTATTGAGGCAATGAAAAAGTCTGCCGCAACTAATATTCCGTGGGAAGATCAATTATCGGAACTTACGGACAACCCAATTCTTGCAGATAAAAATAAGTGCGTAGATATTACTATTAATATGCACTACGATGATGACCCAGACAAATCCTTCATTGAAGTCCGAGACAATTCTATTGGAATTCCAGCAGATGAAATTCTAGACGTATTTAACCTAGGCTCACGTGTGAACACAGAATACTTTCTACTTGGAAAGATGGGCATGGGTATGAAAGGTGCTATCTGGAGTCTTGGGGAGTTGGATTATGTAGTCAGTAAAACGGACTCTGGTGAAAAGGCAGAAGTTCGTACAAAACCCTATGGCCATCTAAACGAGATGCTCGTATATCATCGGGTACAAAATGATAATACTATCCTAGATGCGCAGAAAAGCGGTACCGTTGTACGTATTAAACGTGTTAATGATTATCTACCAAAGTGGACAAGTCCTATTCATTTTAACAAGTTTGTAGATAGATACAATAGTATGTATGCACAACTTCTACGTGAAAATCGTGTTACAATTTCTATTTCCTATAGGAATGGTAGTTATTCTGATGTGAGGTTTAATGCGCAGTGTCACGGTTCATTTCCACTAATGAGTAACCCTCGTCACGTATTAGATAGTGACCCATCAGTAGGTACTCTTGGGCATAACGAATGTATTTATGTGCAAAGTACGCAGAATAAGATTGAAAATATGTCGATTGTAACTCCAAATACCAGTGTTAAATTAAATGCGTGGCACAAACCTACTCCTGGGCAAGTGGAATGGTATTATGCAAAAACTAACAACAGTGTGTACGAACCAGCGCAATATAAAAATTCTGTTTTCGGTTATGGTAAAGATCGTGCGGGTATTACGGTTATGTACAAAGGAAAAATTATTGCGTTCGGATTAGAAAAGGAAAGTTCTAGAGAATCTAATAAAGGTATCCTACTTGAAATTGATGACAATAGTGGATTAAAGTTCACTAAGTATAAGAACACACTCATCCAGAACAACAATTACCGTGAGTGTATGGATGCGGTCAGAGAGTTTTTAGAAAACGCTGGCTTCTTAATCAGAACATCAAATATTAAAGCGCAAGCTGTTGCCGAAGACGAAATTGTAGATAAATTTATAGAGTATGTTAGAACCGATAAGATTTACAAGAAAAATTTTGGTATTATAGACTTTGACGAACAAGTAAAAACATGGGTTAGAACAGAAGTAGGGGAAGCAGATATTGTCATCTACGATTATTATGACAAAAATAAAGTAAATGTAGTTATTGAGGCAAAGAAAGATTTTTGTGGTGGACAAGAAGCAAGACAGTTGTGGGGATATATGTGTGATTTAGATTGTACTAGAGGAGTTCTACTATCTGGCGTCCCAGAGGAACCCACATTTACCGCACAAGTAAAGGCATTCAAGAAGTATCATGCTGGATTTACGATGGAACACGCCGACGTTGACTCACTATTTTCTGGACATTTCTTTAAATAATTTGATAGAAAAGGTGTAGTATGAATACTGATATATACTCATTAATTGGTGCAACAAAACCATTTAATTTAAATGAATATGTGTATGATTTGCTAGATAACAACACACCGTTATCTATGGTAAACAAATATAAGATTTATATTCCATCAAAAGGTAGACCGACAACTGTTAAGACATCTAAAACGTTGGAAGGATTAAATTACATATTGGTGGTTGAACCGCAAGATTACGATGAGTATATTAAGGTATACCCACGGAACCAAGTATTGCGACTTGATAAGAATGACCAAGGACTTGCGTATGTAAGAAATTTCATTAAAAAGTATTCTACTGACATAGGTGAAGAACACCATTGGCAGATGGATGATGATATTGAACACTTCAAAATTAGAAAGCAAGGTGCCGTAAAAAATCAAGTGGTGAGTCCTATACTTGCAATTTCTATAGTAGAAGAATGTCACAACAAGTATACTAACGTTGCGATTAGTGGAATTTGCGCAGATGCGTTTGCCTTCTCAAAGAGGTATGCAGTACATAAAAACAGGTTAACATATCAATGTGTATTGGTGAGTAATAACAATAATTTTGAATGGGATATTGGTGGTGTCGAGGACTGGCATTATACATTTACAGTATTAGAACACGGTCAATGTACGTTGGCGTTTCATCATATTATGACACAGACCAGTCCTACGATGCAAAATTTGGGAGGAAGTACGGGTATTCATTTTGCAGGAGATAAACGTAGATTGTTGTACCAAGAGTTTATACAACGGTGGCCTAATAAATTCAAACTAAAAGAATATCCAGACTCAAAGAAACGGGG
>Ga0194117_10003925_pt1:0-2500 | contig 14546 bp, 7 predicted proteins | sample TA2MahsurfametaG_FD_160579 | JGI IMG/M metagenome (GOLD analysis project Ga0194117, IMG submission 160579) | Freshwater microbial communities from Lake Tanganyika, Tanzania - TA2015009 Mahale N1 surface | ecosystem: Environmental > Aquatic > Freshwater > Lake | place: Tanzania: Lake...
AGACATTTGGTTGACCCGACGCGACTTGAGGCCTCAGTTCGAGCTCTCTATGTTGATGCATACGACGAGTTGATGGGGGCCCTGACACCTATAGATGCCGGACGGGTGCAGGCGGTTTCTGATGGCGAGCGCATCGACTTAGGTGAGGGTGAATTCTTAGAAGTTCTAGAGACCCCTGGGCACGCCAAGCACCATCTGACTTTCATTGGCTCAGAAGGCTCGGCCTACACCGGTGACGCTGTCGGTATCGGGATCGGTGATGTGTCGATTCAACCCGCTACCCCACCCTCAGACTTTGACCTTGATTTGGCACTGGCCAGCATTGCCAAGATTCGCGAGGCCGACCCAACTCAGTTGATGTTTGCCCACTTCGGGCGCAAGCTCGACGTTGATGAAACCTTTGATTTGGCTGAAGCAAGCTTGGTTGATTGGGTAGAAGTCGTGCGGGCCGCAAAAGCCCAAGGCCTGAGCGTCGAAGAAGCGGTTGTGCAACTTGACGCCAATGCTCCGAGGGCTGCCGCACCAGCAGCGAGCGTGATGGGCACTCGCACCAACGTCTACGGTGTCTGGCAGTACCTCGACCAATCCAACGAAATGGGGAAATAAGAAAACCCGCCGGGTTAACGACGGGTTCTCGAATCTAGAAAAAAATGTCCGGCGGCGTCCTACTCTCCCACCTAGTCTCCCAGGCAGTACTCTCGGCGCAGAAGGGCTTAGCTTCCGGGTTCGGAATGAGACCGGGCGTTTCCCCTTCGCTATGGCCGCCGAAACTTTATGGAGTTATTCGCTAGGCCGACCACATTGATCTGGCCTTGGCACTGAGGGCAAAATTGCCCACAACCCCAGAGCTACACAGAGAACACGAGCTTAAGTAAATGGAGCCAAGTCCTCGGCCTATTAGTACCGGTCAGCTTCACACATCGCTGTGCTTCCACCTCCGGCCTATCAACCCAGTAATCTGCTGGGGGCCTTACCAAATGACTTGTGGGAGTCCTCATCTCGAGTTGAGCTTCCCGCTTAGATGCTTTCAGCGGTTATCTCGTCCGAACGTAGCCAACCAGCCATGCTCCTGGCGGAACAACTGGCACACCAGAGGTTCGTCCGTCCCGGTCCTCTCGTACTAGGGACAGGTACTCTCAAGACTCCTGCGCGCGTGGCGGATAGGGACCGAACTGTCTCACGACGTTCTAAACCCAGCTCGCGTACCGCTTTAATGGGCGAACAGCCCAACCCTTGGGACCGACTCCAGCCCCAGGATGCGACGAGCCGACATCGAGGTGCCAAACCATGCCGTCGATATGGACTCTTGGGCAAGATCAGCCTGTTATCCCCGGGGTACCTTTTATCCGTTGAGCGACACCGCTTCCACTTGCCGGTGCCGGATCACTAGTTCCGACTTTCGTCCCTGCTTGACATGTCTGTCTCGCAGTCAAGCTCCCTTGTGCACTTGCACTCAACACCTGATTGCCGACCAGGCTGAGGGAACCTTTGAGCGCCTCCGTTACTTTTTGGGAGGCAACCGCCCCAGTTAAACTACCCGCCAGGCACTGTCCCTGATCCAGATAATGGATCGAGGTTAGACAGCCAATTCGACAAGAGTGGTATTTCACCGACGACTCCACACTCACTGGCGTGAATGCTTCTAAGTCTCCCACCTATTCTACACAAGCCGCACCGACCACCAATACCAAGGTGTAGTAAAGGTCCCGGGGTCTTTCCGTCCTGCCACGCGTAACGAGCATCTTCACTCGTAGTGCAATTTCGCCGAGTCTATGGTTGAGACAGCGCTCAAGTCGTTACGCCATTCGTGCAGGTCGGAACTTACCCGACAAGGAATTTCGCTACCTTAGGATGGTTATAGTTACCACCGCCGTTTACTGGCGCTTAAGTTCTGAACTTCGCAGCCGAAGCCGCTGATCCGTCCCCTTAACGTTCCAGCACCGGGCAGGCGTCAGTCCGTATACATCGTTTTACAACTTCGCACGGACCTGTGTTTTTAGTAAACAGTCGCTTGAGCCTGGTTTCTGCGGCCAATCTCCGCTTGGGGGGCGAACCCCCTCACAGCTTTTGGCCCCCCTTCTCCCGAAGTTACGGGGGCATTTTGCCGAGTTCCTTAACCACAGTTCTCTCGATCGCCTCGGTATTCTCTACCTGACCACCTGTGTCGGTTTGGGGTACGGGCGGCTTTGTCACTCGCTAGAGGCTTTTCTTGACAGCTTAGGATCACCCACTTCGCCTTAATCGGCTCGGCATCAGATCTCGGCCTTAGTGAGATACGGATTTGCCTATATCTCGGCCTACGTCCTTACCCCGGGTCGACCATCGCCCGGGTTGGGCTGCCTTACTGCGTCACCCCTTTGCTTGCCTACTACCGGTTCGGTTCGCACACTCCCCAAGGCCACCCCGAAGGGTGTCTCGGTTCGGTTACTTAGCATTACCGGGCTCAGCACGGTCGCAACAACGCCGGTACGGGAATATCAACCCGTTGTCCATCGACTAC
>Ga0194117_10003925_pt1:7500-14546 | contig 14546 bp, 7 predicted proteins | sample TA2MahsurfametaG_FD_160579 | JGI IMG/M metagenome (GOLD analysis project Ga0194117, IMG submission 160579) | Freshwater microbial communities from Lake Tanganyika, Tanzania - TA2015009 Mahale N1 surface | ecosystem: Environmental > Aquatic > Freshwater > Lake | place: Tanzania: Lake...
GGCAACCGCAGACTTGGCTGAAAACTTTGCTAGCGCCTTTGCGACTTCAGTGGCACGAGGCATATCCGGTTCGAGGGCGCCTTCGAGATCAGCTGCAGTCAAACCAGTCACGTCCTTACCACGAGATTCAGCTCGTTGCACCAGACGCCCAGTGACCGCGTGCGCATTAGCAAAACTCACCCCAGCACCTACGAACCAGTCGGCCAATTCGGTAGCCAGCGAGTGATTCGCACCCGCATGCGCCGCCATCGCAGGCACATCAAATTCGAGAGTGCGCACCAAGCCACTCATCGCAGGCAACGTGACTAACAAGGAATCAACGCCGCTAAAGACAGCCTGCTTGTCTTCTTGAAGGTCACGGTTGTAAGCACTAGGTAGACCTTTAAGTAGCACCAACAAACTGGTGAGATCGCCAATCAACCCGGCTGACTTACCCCTAGCAAGTTCAGCCACGTCTGGGTTCTTCTTTTGCGGCATGATCGAAGAGCCCGTCGAGAAAGCGTCGTCTAACTTGGCGAACCCGAACTCGGCACTTACCCACAAGATGATGTCTTCGGCCAGTTGTGAGAGATGCACACCGATCATCGCGTTTGCATATGCCAGATCAACCGCGAAATCCCTGCTGGTTACTGCGTCAACCGAGTTACTCGCCACTTTCGAAAAGCCCAGCAACCCTGCCAAGCGATTCACATCGAGATCAAAACCGCTGCCTGCCAGTGCCGCCGAACCAAGCGGCAGTTCATCTGCAGAAGCTTCAGCTGCTTGCAGCCTGACCCCGTCCCGTAAGAAAGAAATTACATGTCGGCCGAGTACTTGAGCTAGTGAGACGGGTTGGGCGCGTTGCAAATGCGTGTAGCCGGGCATAACCGAATCAACGTGCTTATTGGCCTGCGCGATTAATGCTGCGACCAAATTGGCAAGTTGCCCCGCGATCTCGCGAGCAGCCCCGCGGCAATAGAGCCTGAAATCGGTGGCGACTTGGTCGTTGCGGCTTCGGCCAGTGCGCACCAAGCTGCCGAACTCACCAACGCGCGCGACCAATTCGCGCTCGATTACCGAGTGAACGTCTTCGTCTGTTGCGGCCGGCACGATCGCACCACTTGCGATCTGTTCTTGCATCTGCCCGATCGCCCGCTCAATGGCTTCGGCTTGCACCGGCTTGATTACCCCTAGACGAGTTAGTTCAGCCGCGTAAGCCTTCGTCTGCGACAAGTCATAGAGGGCCAGGCGCCAATCAACCGCCGTTGAGACAGATAGTGCGAATGTTTCAGGCGCTAGGCCACCTTGAAATCGACCACCCCATAACTTGCCTGCCTCATTTGCCGCGACGGCGATCACGCTCCGCAGCTAGACGAGTCGTCATGCCAAATATGTCTATGAAGCCCTTTGCCTTCGACTGGTCATAGACATCTTCGCTGTCATAGGTAGCCAAGTCATAGCGGTAAAGGCTTTCGCTGCTCTTTCGCCCGGTGATTACGGCTTGACCCGTGTGTAATCGCACTCGGATCTCACCTGAGACTGCGTCTTGGGTGGAATCAACGAATGAATCCAGGCTCGACTTTAAGGGCGAGAACCACAAGCCGTCATAGACCAACTCAGACCAGCGTTGATCGACACCTCGCTTAAATCGCGCGAGCTCGCGCTCAGTAGTGACGTTTTCAAGCTCCATGTGTGCAGCGATTAGCACTAGTGCGGCCGGGGCCTCATAGACCTCGCGGCTCTTGATACCAACCAGCCTGTCTTCGACCATGTCTATGCGCCCAACGCCAGCTGCCCCGGCTCGGCGGTTTAGCTCTTCGATGATTCGAAGCATTGACATCTTTTGCCCATCGAGTGCGACTGGCACGCCTTTTTCAAAGGTGATTACGACCTCGTCCGGCTCGGCTTGGGCATTTGGCGCTGAGGTGTAACTGAAGATCTCTTCGGTCGGTGCGTTCCAGATGTCTTCTAAGAAGCCGGTTTCGATGGCGCGACCCCAGACGTTCTGGTCAATCGAAAACGGCGATCGTTTGTTGACATCGATAGGCAGGCCATTTGCCTCAGCGAAGGCGATTGCTTTGTCTCGAGTCATGTCAGAGTCGCGAACGGGGGCGATCACGCGTAGGTGTGGGGCAAGTGCGGCGATGCTTACTTCGAATCGCACTTGGTCGTTGCCTTTACCTGTGCAGCCGTGCGCCACGATCTCTGCGTCATATCGCTCAGCAGCCTCGACTAAGTGCTTCGAGATCAGCGGCCTTGAGAGCGCTGAGACGAGTGGGTATCTGTCCATATATAAGGCGTTGGCTCGCAGTGCGGGTAGGCAGAAATCTTCGGCAAATTCATCTTTTAGATCGAGAACTTCTGCTTCGACGGCACCACATTCGAGGGCACGCTTCTTGATGATGTCCATGTCTTCGCCGCCTTGGCCGACATCGGCTGCCACGGCGATGACTTCAGCCCCTGTTGATTCGGCGATCCATCCGATTGCAACCGAGGTGTCAAGGCCACCTGAATATGCGAGTACCACTCTGTTAGCCAACTTCTATTTACCCCTTACCTTCTCGATGGCTGATTAGCCAATTTGATTATGTCTTTTGCGAACTTCTTTGCCAAAGCCGGTGTTCGCGTCACGATTAGCACCGAATCATCGCCTGCCACGGTGCCAACAATCTCACGAAGATCACGTTTATCGACCTCTGCCGCGAGTAGTTGAGCGCCCCCGGGCGGGGTTTTGGCCACGACCAGGTTGCCGGCATGGTCAACCTCGAGCAATAGTCGACCAAGCGGCGGCAGCGTTGCCCCGGCCTCGGTGCTTGGTTTTTCTATTACGTACTTGCGCGCTCGCCCAGTACCTGACTTTCTTGCCCCGACCGCATCAAGGTCGCGGCTAAGGGTCGCTTGCGTGACGGTATGCCCGGCCTTCTTTAAGTGTCTCTGTAGGTCTTGTTGGTTTGCGACCTTGTGCTTTCGAATAATCTGCACGATCGCGCGCTGCCTGGCCAACGCTGTGTCTGCTAACTGGCGTGGCATGAGACCCCATTTGGCGAAGACGTCATTTGACAGACCTGTCTATGGCTGTGACCAGCACGTCTAGGGCGGCTGAGAGCTCACCGTCAGAAATGACCAAGGGCGGGGCCAGGCGAACCACATTTGGGGTGGCTGCGTTGAGTAACACCCCGTCAGCCAAGCAGCGCGTTTCGACTTCTTTGGCCGAATCGTCTTTTAGCACCACACCTTGTAGAAGCCCGACCCCTCTGACTTCTTTCACTTTCGGTGCGATTTCGTTTAGGCGGGCTTTAATCGTCTGCCCAAGTGCGGCGGCGCGAGGCAGAAGATCTTCGCGATCAACCGTGTCAAAGACGGCTAGCGCTGCGGCACAAGCAATCGGGTTCGCACCGAAGGTCGAGCCGTGTTGGCCAGCGCTAAACCTTGGGGCGGTATCAGATAGCACAACGCATGCACCGATGGGGATTCCCCCACCAAGGCCTTTGGCCAAAGTCACCACGTCTGGCGCAATTTCACCTTCGGCAACCGACGGGTTTTGGTAAGCAAACCACGAACCTGTGCGGCCCATGCCGCTTTGCACTTCGTCTACGACCAACAGGGCTCCGCTTGCACGAGTGGCCCTTTGCACTGATGCCAAGAAATCTCGAGGTGGCACGACAACGCCAGCCTCGCCTTGGATCGGCTCAACAAACACCGCGCCAACTTCTGAGGTCATGTGAGAACTGACCGAATTCGCATCACCGAACTCGGCGAATCGAACACCTGGCACCAAGGGTTCAAACGGCTCTCGCTTGGCAGGTTGCCCAGTAAGTGACAACGCCCCCATGGTGCGGCCATGAAAGCTGCCTGACATAGATACGACTGCTTCTTTGCCAGTTAGGCGCGCGAGCTTGAAGGCTGCCTCGTTGGCCTCAGCCCCTGAGTTGCAGAAGAACACCCGTCCATCTGAATTTAAGTGCCCCAAGAGACACTCGGCCAATTCGATGCCAACGGGTGTGGCAGCGAGATTTGATACATGACCTAGCAGATTCGCCTGCTTGGTTATGGCCGCCACAACAGCAGGGTGGGCATGGCCTAGAACGTTTACGGCTATACCCGCGAGTAAGTCGATGTATTGCTTACCTTCGACGTCAAAGACCAGTGCCCCGCGGCCGCTCTCTAGAACAACTTTGGGTGTCGCATAAGACGACATAAGCGATGAATCCCAGCGATCAAGCCAGGTTGCTGTAGTGCGTGGCATGTTCTTGTGTGCGTAGGGCGGTATGGGGCTTAGGTTCGGCAATTTCATATGTGCCTCATTTGGTAATCAAAGTACCGACTCGAGTGCCCTTTGCGGCTGAAACGAAACCTGCTTGGTCAATATCTGCATTGATGATTTGAGTTTCGCCGGCACCATTAGCCAGGGCGTCTAGGCACCCCTGCATCTTGGGCAACATGCCGGCGTCGAGTTTGGGCAACAAAGCGTGAGCTTGATTAAGTGTCAATTGCTCAATCAAAGACTCTTTGTCTGGCCAGTTGCGATAGACACCGTCGACGTCGGTCAGCACGACGTAGCGATCTGCTTGCAGCACACCGGCAAGAGCGCCGGCGGCGACGTCTGCGTTGACGTTGTAGCACTGACCTGACTCATCTTTACCCACACCTGTGACCACCGGGGTGTAGCCAGCAGCGAGCAGCTCAGTTAAGGGTTTTGCGTTCACGTGGGTTACTCGCCCGACTAGGCCTAGGTCGACTGGCACCCCGTCCACGATTGGTTGGTGCTTTTCGGCAATTAACAAACCTTCATCACCAGCCACGCCTATGGCATTAACGCCAGCAGAAATCAACGCGTTCACCACTTCGCGTTGGACAACGCCCACCAAGACTGCTCTCACGACCTGCATGGCAGCAGGTGAGGTAACTCGTAACCCGTGTCGAAACTCTGATTCGATGCCTACCCGAGCGAGGCCTTGGTTTATTTGCGGGCCACCACCATGAACGACCACTACTTCAACCCCGGTGTCAAGCAGTGCCGCAACGCTTTCAGCGAAGTGGCGCAAGCCCGATTCGCCAGACATGGCGTTACCGCCGTATTTGATAACCACTGTTTCAGTCATTAGGTCGAATAAGCCGAGTTCTCGTAAACGTATTCGGCCGACAAATCAGTGGTGAGTAACTCGAAAGACGCAGCGTTTGAATCGCCCAGGTTGACTGCGATCTCGATGTCACGACCAGAAAGATCTGGGACGGGGGCACCAGAAATGAAGGCACTCGCCTTCGCCACTTGCTGGTCGTTTAGCGACACTGAGATGTTGCCTGCGTCAATTGGCACACCGGCCGCACCTACGGCTGCGAGTATTCGACCCCAGTTCGGGTCAGAGCCGTTGAGTGCGCACTTAACGAGTGAGTCTCGGCCTATGGCTCGAGCCACTGTTCTTGCAATCTCGGTGTTGGCAGCGTGAGAGACCTTTATGCGAACGAACTTGGTTGCGCCTTCTGCGTCGGCCACGATTTGCTCGGCAAGTGAGTTCGCCACTTCATAGATGCCCTGTCGAAGGGTTTCAAGTGGGGTGGGTTTGGCCGTTGATGCACCGCTTGCAAGCAATAGGACCGTGTCGTTGGTGCTGGTGCAACCGTCAACGTCAACTCGTTCAAAGGTGTCACGAGAGATCTCGACAAGCAACTGGTGTGCTACGTCGGGAGTGACTTGCGCATCGGTGGTGATGCAAGCCAGCATGGTTGCTAGCGAAGGTGCGAGCATGCCAGCACCTTTAGCCATACCGCCGAAACGGATGCCCTCAATTTCATGGGTTGCAGTTTTCGGGACTTTGTCCGTCGTCATGATTGCTCGGGCCGCTAACTCGCCGCCTTGATTCGGGTCGGTGTCTGGCAGCTGAGCGGCGGCGGCTTCGATTCCTACGGTCAATTTGGGCATATCGAGTGGCACGCCGATTAAGCCGGTCGAACAAACAGCAACTTCAGCTGCACCGAGATTTAAGAGTTTGGCGGCGAGCTCGGCACTTGCGTGTGTGTCTTGAAAGCCCTGCGGGCCGGTGCATGCATTCGCACCACCTGAGTTCATCAATACCGCCTTGATGACACCGGCTTTGGCGACCTGTTGAGTCCAGATGACGGGGGCGGCCTTGATTTGGTTGGTGGTAAACACCGCTGCGCCCGTAAATGACGGCCCCTCGTTTGTAATCAACGCGACGTCTAAGTTGCCAGATGCCTTTAGGCCTGCGGCGACGCCAATTGCACGAAAGCCTTTTGGGTAAGTGACGCTCACTTGGCAGTGCCGTGACTGGCGTTGGTCTGGGCTTGTGTCGTGTTCTGGGCTAGGCCAGTGGTTTCGGGCAGGCCGAGCATCAGGTTCATGTTCTGCACGGCCTGGCCAGCCGCACCTTTGCCCAGGTTGTCTATCACCGACATGACAACCACTTTGTCGGCAGCTTCGTCGAATGTGACTGTCAAGTGACAACGGTTTGACATGGCAACGTCTTTAACGCCGGGCACGTGCCCCGCCGGCATGACGATTACGAATGGGTCGTCGGCGTAGAACTTCTCGTACTGTTTTTGTAGAAACGCGGCAATGTCAGAGGTCGCGGGCTTTCGGGTAAGGCTTGCTGAAACTACGGCAAGGATCCCGCGATGCAGCGGTGCTAGGACGGGCGTGAAATTGACTGCAATAGGTACCCCAAAGGCACCGAGCGTTTGCGCGATCTCAGGGATGTGTTGGTGTTTGCCACCTACCTTGTAGGGCGAGAGGTTGTTCATGACTTCACTTGCCAAAAGATCTGCTCGAAGGGTTCGCCCGGCCCCGCTGGTGCCAGACATGGCTACTACGTCTATTGAGTCAATTAGGCCCGCAGCGGCCAGAGGTAGAGCCGCTAATGAAATCGCGGTTGCGTAACACCCCGGGTTTGCCACACGATTTGCGCTCGCAATAGCTGCTCGCTGGTTAGGTAGTTCGGGCAATCCGTAAACCCAATGGCCGGCGTGTTTGCTGCCGTAGAACTTCTGCCACGCGGCTGGGTCAACTAATCGAAAGTCTGCACCCAGATCTATCACCTTGGCCTTGGTGT
>Ga0194117_10003927_pt1 | contig 14545 bp, 8 predicted proteins | sample TA2MahsurfametaG_FD_160579 | JGI IMG/M metagenome (GOLD analysis project Ga0194117, IMG submission 160579) | Freshwater microbial communities from Lake Tanganyika, Tanzania - TA2015009 Mahale N1 surface | ecosystem: Environmental > Aquatic > Freshwater > Lake | place: Tanzania: Lake Tanganyika...
TGCAATAAGAGTCAGAATTATCTGCAACTTGCCAACTGGGAAGAGTTCATAAACTGCAAATTGTATCTATAACTCTACTCCAAATTCAATCTCTACTCCGAACAATACGAAAAGGAATACTTAGAGTTTATAAAGCATAATGATATCAAAGTAATTAGAGCTGTTAATCGCAAATTTCCCTAACTGTGCAATACAGCACCTCTCACTTCTAAATTCTACTAAAACTTCAAAAATTTTGTAGCTACTGTCATAAGATAACATGAGACCTAAGTCTAAACTTTGGTGTAACAAGGGTAGGAAAAGTTGAACAACAGACTTGAAGCTCTTGACAGTGCCTACAAAATCTTTAAATTTTCATAGGCCAGAGTCACATCATCCAGCAACACCTCAATCAACGAAAAACTATCACTTTTGTAGGACTACACCAAAAGCAAACTAACAAGGAACAGTTTCAATAATTTGAGAAGATTGGTAAAACAAATCTGAGTGATTTTAATAGAGTTTTGTAAGTTTTAACTCAGAGTATTACCGTTCCTGATTTTAAGTTTAAAAGTAGTTATTAAGATCAGAGACTCAAAATTACTCACTTTCAGTCTCTTTTTTGTACAGTTCAGGGTGTTTCAGTTTGATGTGCTGCTGCAGAGATCCCTCTGATCCGTAGCATCGGTCACAGAATTCAGCAGTGCATACGAATTTCCTAACTATTTCTTCGGCAGTCCTCCTCATCCTTTTATTATTCCTTCTTTTGGAATCGTTTTCTCCTTCATCCTAAACCTCTATATCCTCCTCTATGCGTCTAACTTTATGTAGATTGGCGAGTTGTATCTGCGATCATCGTTAAAATACGTCAATGGTGGTGAGTCGACTAGTGAGACCCTCTTTGATTTTGAGTTTTTTGCGTATTTCCAACCATAATTTATAAGAAGTAAAGTAGATTTTCTTGTACTACTGATAGTATCTGATCTGTATGTTCGATTCTGCATTCATTTGCTAGATCTGGTGACCAAGATCATCAAGGTTGTTTTGTGGAATAGAAAGATGGAGATGGTCCTAACTGACAAATGATTTCTAATCTTAGCTTAAAAGGAGCCCACTTTACTTAGTTTCCATTCCGAAGAAGTTAGAAATATTATAGACGACTCTCAACGAAAATTAACAAATCTAAAATAAAGATACTATGAATCAACTACCTACAATAAATGGTATTTTAGACAATCACTAAGAAAGTTAGCATAAACAGGTTATCAATTAATTCCTTTATAACTTTTATGAAAGTTAGGTGTATTTGGATTTTTATGTAATGAAAAAGATAAATTTGACTTTGAACTATTTTAGCATAAAATTGAAAGCAAAAAGCTTGCATTTTGATATACTATTCTAAGTATTATAAGATTGACAAAATATTGCTTATGGGCAAAAAGACAAAAAAAATAGAAAAGCAGCAAGAACCAGACTAACTACATGCACCATCTGCTCCCACAAAAAACGAAGAAGAGAAATCAGATAACCATATACAATATTTAATCACCTAAAACCTCAAGAAAAGATTCGCAGATTATATAAATCTCGTTGATTAGGTTTACATTCTTAAACAAAACCTGACAGGTTAAAACTATATTGAATAGATAGAGTAAAAAAAGAACCGCATGGCTTCGAGAGTTTAGTAGGCAGCTTCTGTTATACTCAAAGATTAGTCAAAGGAGCTTGAGGAATGGATAGTCACCCAAAAAATGAAAATGTAACAAGAAATCAGAAAAATTAACAAGGCCTACGAAGATAACCGAGAAAGTTTGATTTAGACGGGTTCATTTAGCGAGTAAGAGGTCAAGCAATAGTTGGCTCATATTCAGGAAAAAGTAGATTAAAAGAAGAAACTATACGATAACTACAATCAACTTTTGATAAGGTCCAGATCTCTGTCATTTTGATATGATTTAGAGCCTAACTTCTTTTATTATTTTGTTTTTACAGTTAAATACATAGTTTTAAGCTTAAGCTCAATTAGCTATAAAATACTTTTTAACATTTTAAAGATTATTTATAAGAAGGAATATAATGATTTTTGAATTTTAAAGAAGGGATACCCGATTTTTTATCAAGTTGAAATTAAATTTTTATCAAGTTGAAATTAAATTCAACATAAATTTATTGTTACATATGGCTAAAGGAAAAACAAAAAAAATCTAGAAGCAAGAGAAAGCTGAGAGAAATATTGATGCTCCAAAAACTGAGTCCAAGAGATCCTTATCCAATGATCATGATATTTTCTCAGAGGCCTTTAAGCAGAAAATTAGCCAGTTTGTTAGACTCACTCAAGAGGTCTTGACTTTGAAAGGTTCTGTTAAGGGTACAAACCAGTCAGACTAAATCACTAGAAGGAGAAACGAGCTATCTGAAAGAGTGGAATAAGCTGCTAATTAAATCCTAAAGGACCAGATTTCATCTATTGAAACCTTGATTGGATAGCAACAAGTCAAATACTCAGAAGAAAAAGAGAGAGTCGAAAAAGCCTACGAAGAAAACAGAGCTAGTCTGCTTTCAGCCGGTTCATTTTCTGAGGAGGAAATCAGAAGTCACTTGAAAAACATACAAAAAAAAGCTGACGAGAAGCAGGCAACTTACAACAACTATGCTGCTTTGTTGTAAAGATGCCATGACATCTACAACTGAGTTGATTCTAGCCCAAATTGTTAACTAAATAACAAAATACATTTTTATGAATTAAATTCAATTCGATTAAAGATCTCATACTACAGATCTTAAGCTATATAATCAATGAATCAAATTCAATTCGATTAAAGATCTCATACTACAGATCTTAAGCTATATAATCAATGAACAAAATATTTATCACCAACTAAACACAACAAGCCACAGACGATCATACTTACACCTTGAACTATGAGCAGGCTAATAAAATGCTACCTATATTGCGTTCAGACCATTTCAAACTCATCAAACTCGCAAATACCCATGGTTTAGATGTCAAGAGTCTGAAATTTTTGATACAGATTACAAGACTGCTCAAAACTGATGTAATTAATAGTTAAGTTAGGGATCAGTTGTGTTGCAAGGAGAAAGAAATGAGCAAGTCAAAGGATTGCTTTTAAAACTTAATCTTTTCGAAGGTGCAGTCAATAATGATGGTGTCTCTTTTTCGAAGACAAAACCCGAGGTCAAAATTGAAGAGAAAGTATAAAAACTATCAATAGGATTCAACCCAAATCAATAATAGACTATTGATTAAGACGACCTTTTGAAAGGTTAAAATTTAGATATCAGCAAGAAACAAGTTGAGAAATGTGACACTAAACCTAAAGCTTGCGCCAATTGTAGCTGTGGTCGAAAAGATGCAGAGTAAAATATAAGTTATTTAGAAAAAATGGTTCGATTCCTGTCGGTGATTTAGTTAAATCGATTAATGAAGGAAAAGTTATGACAGGTTGTGGAAAGTGCAGTCTCGGTGACTCATTCCGATGCGGCACTTGTCCTTACAAAGGATTCCCTGCTTTCAAGCCTGGAGAAAAGTTGAAACTGGTGGAGGAAGGAGGAGTTGTTGTTGAAGAAGGTGCCACTTTCGTGAGTGCAACTGGTAAAGTCAAGCTTGAAATCTGAGGCATACTTGATTGATTTCCTTCGTAGTTACCCTTATAATTTAACTTATCAAAATAATTCATAATTTTTCAAAATGAAGAATAAATCATTCTACAGTTAAACCCAAAAGATTAAATCTTTCTTTTTATTTAATGCGTTTTTGGATTATTTTCTAGAACATAGTCGAGTATATAGATAGGATCTTGATTGTTGACATAAAATCATAATTAAAAATTATAATATGAAAACAAATCTTACCAAGATAGCTTCTCGTCTAACCAATACCAATATCTTTGGATTTGCCTCCAAAGAACTCAAATTTGGTAATGAGGCCAGAAATAAAATGCTTGAAGGATGCGACTTACTCGCCAATGCTGTACAAGTCACACTTGGACCTAACGGAAGAAACGTACTCATTGATAGTGGATACGGCTCTGTTAAGATAACTAAAGACGGTGTCACAGTTGCAAAAGCAATTGAGTTTTCAGATAAATTCGCAAATATGGGAGCAAGTCTGGTAAAATCTGTCGCCAACAAAACTAACGACTAGGCTGGAGATGGAACTACCACAGCTACAGTCTTGGCAAGATCTATCTTCAGGTAGGCCCTCAAAAAAGTTTAAGTAGGAGTGAATCTAACAGAAATGAAGAAAGGTATTGACCTTGCAGTTGAAACAGTTGTTAACTAATTAAGAAAGATCTCAATCCCAGTCAAATAAAAAAGTCAAATCAAAAGTGTTGCTACAATTTCAGCTAATGGAGATGAGCATATCGGAGATCTTTTGGCCGATTTGTTGGAAAAAGTTGGTAATACAGGTGTTATTACTATTGGTCAAAGCAAAACTTTGAAACATGAAGTTGAATTTGTTGAAGGAATGAAATTTGATAGAGGATTTATTTCTCCTTACTTCATCAACAATCAAAAAGCTCAGAAAGTTGAGTTCGAAAAACCACTTATTTTGATCTCAGAACATAAAGTTAGTAACTTCAATCAGATTCTCAAGTTTTTGGAGCATGCCATTCAGAAAAAGAGACCACTTCTCATAATCGCTGATGATATTGAAAGTGAGCCTTTAACAAACCTTATTTTGAACAGAGTCCAAGGTAGCATAAATGTTGCAGCTGTCAAAGCACCAAGTTTTGGAGATAACAGAAAAGCAATCTTAAACGATATCGCTATATTAACTGGTGGAACAGTTGTTTCTTAAGAAGTAGGCGTTAGTTTTGAAGAAAGTGACGAATCTATCCTCGGCACAGCAGGCAAAATCGAAATCACAAAAGACGACACTGTTTTACTCCATGGAAACGGAGACAAGTACATTTTGATTTATGCAGAGTTGCTTTGAGTGAAAGAATCAACCAAATTAAAGAACAAATCGGAAATGCTACTGACTCATACTCCAAATAAAAATTGGAAGAAAGGCTTTCAAAGTTATCAGGAGGTGTTGGTATCATTAAAGTTGGAGGTGCTTCTGAAGTTTAAGTTGGATAAATCAAAGATAGAGTTCAAGATGCTATTTGTGCTACTAAAGCTGCAATTGAAGAAGGTATCGTTGTTGGAGGAGGATGTGCTCTTCTCTATGCTAGCAAGGCTCTTGAAAGCTTGAAAGGCCAAAATCCTGAACAAGATTTGGGAATCAAAATCATCAAGAAAGCTATTTCAATCCCCTGCAGAACTATATCAGATAACGCCGGCTTCTAAGGAATTACAACAGTAGAAAGAGTTTTGGCAAGCACTAACACTAACTGGGGCTTTGATGCAAGTAAGGGAGAATTTGTTGATTTGATTGCTAAAGGAATCATTGATCCCACCAAAGTTGTAAGAGTAGCTCTTGAAGATGCTGCCTCTGTTAGTTCATATATGACTACCACTGAATGCATGATTGTAGACAAAATTGAGGATAAGCCCAAAGGAGGAACGCCAGATATGGGTGGCATGGGAGGAATGGGTGGAATGGGTGGTATGGGAGGAATGTTTTGATTTGATCTTGTATACCATAGCACATTCTTTATTTTTTTTATTATAAGTATGTTATTCTATATTTTTTTCGTTATTTTCGTATTATTTCAAATGATAGACGTAGAATTCGATTGTGAGTAAGTCTAAAAAGCCTTCCCTAAATACAAATTCATCAAAAATTTAGGACGTGGTGCCTTTGGTAAGGTCTTTTTGGTAAGCGATAGAGACACAAACTAAAAACTCGCAGTAAAAAAAGTAAAACTATTTCAAGTTAGATCAGCTGTTTCGGCATGTGTGAATACTAACGCAATAATGCAATCAATTAAGTTAGACTGCTTGCTTCTGTTGATCATCCCAACATTGTTAAATTTTAATCTGGCATGTTTGATAGTAATGAAGATGATCTCTATCTTTTTATGGAGTATGCCTCATAAGGGGATCTCACTGTACTCATTTAAGAGGCCAAAAATAAAATAAAGAGGATTTCTGAACAAACCATTTGGAACATTTTGCTTCAACTCTCCGATGGTATTTCATGTTTTACTCAGCACTCTAGTATCTGCATAAAAAGAATATTATTCATCGCGATATCAAGCCAGCCAATATTTTTAAAATATCAACTGGAGTTTATAAACTTGGAGATTTGAACGTCTCAAAAATACTGGCAAACGGTGACTTTGCAAAGACCAAAACAGGCTCACCTCTCTACACTTGTCCTGAAGTGTGGAACAAAGAAGAAGGCTATAATGAAAAATGCGATATTTGGTCTTTGGGAATAGTAGCTTATGAACTATGTTGCTTAAAAGTACCCTATGAAGCAATGAGCATTGAATAATTGGTGAGAAAGCAAAAAACTATCAAATTGAAAAATATACCACATGGTTATAGCAATACCTTGAATTAACTCGTTCATGAGATGTTACAATACTTCCCTAAAAGGAGAATAACTGCTTAGAGAGTCAAAGCAATCTGTTTGAAGGCTTTGAAAATGGAACAGGAAGATACCTTGGTACCTCTTGATCCACTCATTTAAACCATTATCATCCCCTAAACAGATCAAAGATGGATCAATCTTGTTCCCCTACCACCCAAGATGAAAAAATAAGCTTCACAAGTGGAGCGCAAAGATTCAAAATAGAAAGATAAATCTCATCCTGACGTCTTAGCTAATCGTAGTAACATATTCTCTTCTTTTGAAAATAGAAGCGTCCTTATTCCCAAAAACAAAAACAGTCAATAAAAACAAGTCAGAGTTAGGCTTCCCTCCATTCAGAGAAAGAATAGTTTTAATGAATCTTAAAGTAGAGTAATTGAAAAGAGTAGGTAGAAAAGTCGAGAGAATACTCGCGTCAGTTAAACTCCTTAGAAAAGAGAGGTAGCAAGTAGCCGCATACTTAGAAAAGGCTGAATCAAGTTTAATTGATTTTTCATAAATTGATGCATCGTACATATTATTTAGTATTTAAGATCAGAATCTGAGTTTGGCAGTTTTGAACTTAACTCCCATCTATACTAAGAATGGCATCTTTTTATAAACTTTTTGCTCAATATTTTTGATCCTATGTTGTAGTATGCACTATACTGGCTCTCCGTTCTCATTTTCTCCTTTTAGTATGTGTTCCATAACTTTTTATGTCCGATTGGAGTGATACTATCTCATGCTTAAGTTACAACTGACCAGATCGTAATTGTCAAATGCAATTTTACGGCCACAATCATTTTTAATTTTATATGAACTCTATTTCTTCATTTTGATACAAAAGGCCATATTCTTATGTATAACGCTCTTACACTTTTTTGCTATCTTTGACTATTTGTTTTCAGGTTCTTTTGAATTATGATTGAATCTGATTTATGAGTGTTCAATTTTATTGGAATTGTCTCTGAATATTTTTTTCTGCCTTGGGTAGAAGTACTGCACTAAAGTTTTATCTCGCAACTCGTTATACATGCTTTATTTCACTTGACTACTTTTATTGATATTAGTTGAACTTTTATTATGCACTCTTATATTTCTTTTGATATTTTCTACTATTTTGGCAATCTCTTTACTATTTGCTCCTGATTTTTTTTTAATCTATTTGTATTCTTTATTATTCTCTGGCTTTTATGTTCTGATTGTCCATATAGCATACTTTTGCTTTGATTCACCTTCCAGTGAATGGTACGTTTAGAAATCAGCACAATACAGAGGCTATTTCTAATTTTCAGCTCTCTATAGAATTTGATAGTTTCTTACTTATTCTTAAAGTTTACCTTAAACATCAATTTTTGTGTTGTTTATTCCTTAACAAAGGATGAGTTATATTTTTGTTGATGGCTACTGTTAGTGGTTGAGTGATCTTTATACATATCCACATGTAGGCAATTTTGATATTTTTGGGTTGTTGGCTATGAGATTTTAGCTGAGTTTTTAAATAAAGTCATTAACTAATGAGTTAATGGTTGCTGTGTGTTATTTTTTGGGGTGATGCTGGTGTGTATCGATCATTTAAATCAAATATACTAAATTCTTCTATTTCCTCTAATCAAATTATACATTCCAAACAACAAATTTATACAAATATCCAAATCAAAAGATACAAATTTATCCCTCAAACATTTCATCTCACCCAAAAACAATTAAATTAAGATTTCACCAATCCTATTAATATTTCAAGGCAAATCATTCTCAGACGATTCCTTAGTTCTGCATTTGATTTATCTACCCATCAGCTTCTTCCACATAGTACACAGCTGCCAAAAAAAGTACCCTTTGCCAACATAAACTGAGTAGCATAGTAGGTTATCATAATAAGAGAACTGAAGATTGGTTGCCATTTATCGACTGAATTAGGATCAGTAAATGTACTATTGAATTTACTATGAGCCAAAAGATTATCACTAGCATAAAATGTCAATGCACCAAACATGAAAAGAAGACCTGCATGGAAAATGGTTTTAGATTTCATATGTGAGGTACTGAAGAAAAAGAAAAATCCGCCCATTGTTAGTAGTACCAGACAACAGCCATAAATTTAATTGTAAGCACATAAATATAGCTATAATTAATCCTTTGAGTATATATCGAACTTGTTGATGACGTAAAGAGGCCCCAAATTCAACTAAACTAACGTTTACAGAGTTAGGAGAACTTCCAGGCTTAACGAGGGGCTATTCCTATCTAAGCTGGTCCTCAAAAAGCACGGTTCCGTCCAAATCTAAGGTATGGGAGAGTGCATCTGTTTGGCTTTCAAATTCGGCCAAATCCTCTCCAAGAATGGTCTTGCCACAATCAAATCCATTCGCGAGGAAAACCACGAGAGGGAGGGAAGAAAAGAGATCAATCCCAAGATCACCATTTTACTCTAAAAATCAGCCAACTTCGATAACCTGACCAAGGATATCGTCCTCAAATCAAACTGATCATCAATCACAATTAATGGCACATTATTTTTATCTCTATATTTTTAAGAGAGTGAGACTCAGAGTTGAAGAATTAGTTCTGAGCAAAAGTTAGATATTATAAATTTTGTAATTTAAAAAAAAGAATGGAGGCAATTGAAGAAAATATACATAAATTCTATGAAGAATGGGAGTATTACTGCTACCCCGACAAAACTGACAAATGCAGGACTCAAGTCGATAGTTATCTCAAAGAAATCGATAAACTGCAGGAAGAAATTAGTACACTTTTGTCCATGCAGATGATGGTAAGAAAAAAGAAAAGGCTAAGTTGTTTTATTTCAAAGGGAAAATACTCGATCTTCTACCAGCCTATTAAAAAACTGCAGAATAGTTTTTACATAAGAGCGTACATCACCTATAAAGAAGATCAAACTCAACCCAACAAATGGAGATTGTTGGAACACTTTGGCCCATGTTCTTTTCAAAAAGGGTGATATCGAAAGTTCACAACAAGCTGTCAACATGGCCTTATAACACGTACATTAGTTTTAATTCAGAAGGGCAAAAATAAAGTGAGTCTAAGATATCAATCTGTACTTCTAAGATGCAAAGCGAGTAACACCAAAAATAGCTAGAAAACGAATAATAACGAAGAAAAAATGTATAAGAATCACTTAATATCATCAAAGGAGCCATTATGCTCGACATGAAGGACCCAGTCACCTGGTACTTCCTCGGAAACGCATATTTTAGCAATTTTATCACCAATTTCAAGAGATTCAATTAACTTGAAAATGCAATCAAGGCCTACAATGAAGCAGTAATCTTTAGAATATGAAGGAAAAGTATTTCAAATGCAAATATCCTGATCTGTATACAAATCGTGGGAATGTTGAGAGTCACATGGAGGACTACGAAGCAGCTTCTAAAGATTTCTTAGTAGCGAATCAAATAGAGAATAATCCTGTATGCATATAAAACATCCAAAGAATAAAGGAAAGGATGGAGTACACAAAAACATCCTTCTAAAGAGCAGTAAGTCTTCTTTTACTAAGAAATAGTTGAAAAAATCCAAAATTCAGGATTTGATTGACAATATTCCAAATTCGATCAATAACAACAAATAGAACCTCTAAGTTGCGAATATAAAACAACTGAAAGAGAGGTAAAATCCGAAAAAATTGTTGACTGCCAAAATAGTTGCAAGGATAACAAAAGTTAATGATATTCCACAGTACCACTACTTAGATTTAGTTCATACCTAGCATTAGATAACTAAGGCACTTTCTTTACTCTCAGTCTCTACAACATCAACGCTGAAAAAGTCGACTAGAAAATGCAAAAAGATGCCTTGATAAGTGTCTTGAATCCTTAAATAAAATATATCGTGTACGAAGGTTTCAGATACGCATCTATCCAAGTGTTTGAGCCAATAAAGCTGAGAGTAAATGACAGCCGTTTGACCAAATAGTAGTTCAATCCTGCTGAAGTGAGGAACTAAACTTTTGAGAAATGATCTATTAAGGTCTACACGGATGATATTCAATCTAAAGTTAATATTTATAAGAGATGTATAGTAGTTGGCTTGAGGAAATGAGGTTCAATATGGAATCTATAGAGGTACTATAGAGGGCAATAGTGAGTTAAATGTTAGCGATTCAGGACAATCCCAAATAAAAAGCTATTGGTTAGCATCGTATCAATAACTTTTTGGCGATGATCCAAGAAAGATCCAAAAGTGCATTGAACTTTATTAAATAATAAGCACAACTCAAGAAAGAGGAGTTATTGATAATCGAAGGTCAAAAAAGTTTGAAAACATCATAAAAGAAGAAACCAGCTGAGGTCATTTGGCAAAATTTTTATGATAAGGCCAAATAATTGAGAGATCAATACAAAAAGCAATAATCTAGCAATGTAGTACCCAAAAATACAGTCGATTACTATCGTGAGATAGTTTTCAAGCCACCCTTCAAAGAAGCTGACTTTAGTTTGGAAGAGAACAAAGGTCGATATGTAGATATGCATGTCATTTATATGTAATTTTTGAACCTCTGCAAAATTATGGAGGACTCAAAATAAACAACGAGATTGCATGACTATCTTTGGTTTTTGCAGAATATGGACAAGTTCGATGATTTCTCAATCAACAAAAAATTCAAAAATCAGAGTAAATACACTGCCTATTTAAAAAATCTTTACAATTACTTGGCAGAATTTATCAAGAAATCAAGACCTCTACTCAACTATCAAGAATTTTAGACCAACTTTTAAAATACTTTTGAGTAGAAGTATGCAGAAGGCAAATTAATAGGATGGGACCAACAAGACCATATAGATGAGTCAAAGACCGAGTATTGTGCTATTTGTAAAAAGATTTTTGTAACAAACTAAGCCTTCGTCGGTCATCTGATGGGAAAAAAACATATGAAGCTTAGTCAAAATTAGCCTGTTCATGATCCTGAATAAGAATAAAGAGTTAGACAATAATTTAGAGAGGAGCATGAAAAGAAGAAGAAAAATTTGGCTTTTATGGAATTCAGAATTTCAAAACTAAGAGAGTAACTTGCATCCGTAATATATGATACTATGAATCTTGTAAGAAAGAAACAAACAAGAGGATACGAAGAAGTATAAGAGGTAGAGGAGTAATCTTCCTCAGAATAATAAGCAGATGCCCCAATTTACAATCCTAAAAATTTACCTTTAGGTTGGGATGGTAAGCCCATTCCTTATTGGCTCTACAAATTGCATGGTCTTGGAATCGAGTATAAATGTTAGATTTGCGGTAACTATAGTTATTGGGGAAGGAGAGCATTCGAGATGCATTTCCAAGAATGGAGACATACATATGGCATGAAATGTTTGAAAATACCAAATACCATTCATTTCAGAGACATAACTACCATAAACGATGCTTTAGCTCTCCATTAGAAACTGGTAAGATAGTCGCAAGAAGGGCAATTCTTAGCAGACATTGAAGAATAATTCGAAGACAACTAAGGAAATCTGCTCAACAGGAAGACCTATTTAGATATGAAGAAGCAAGGTCTAATTAATTGATAATTATGAATCCATGATATTTAACAGTAAATAAATCAAAGTTAAATTTTATTATCAGCAGTTTCCAACATCTCAATCATGTATTCCTTCAGATTTGTCTCAGATAAACGTTGGTTTTTAAGAGTTTTAAATTTCATGTAGTTTTAGAAACTTTCTTTAGTTGTTTTGAGAGAAAATAGAAGGAAGTCGATTGAAAACATACAACCTATGCATAAAAATTGGACTATGTAAAAAGTAGGCATTGATAAGAGCTCGATCATTGTTTCGAAGGTTACTGAATTTTAGAAGAAACTGAGGACGAAGGTGAAAAGAACATAAAGACCTATTGAGGGAATCAAGAAGCCGATGAGTAAACATACAGTCCATTGTTTTACATTAACTGCTATCTTCATAGTTACTACCAAGATAACAGTTGTATAGGCTGATATTTCAACCAGATAGAAACCTGGCAAGTATGAATTGGATCCACTCGTATCACTCTGATCCCCTATAGAATAGATAGTAAAAATGAGACATATAACGCCCTGACAAAATCCTAGGAAGAACCATGCAAAAAAGATGTAATTATTGAAAAGTTTATTCTTTTGACTAACGAAGTACATTTTGGGATAGTAGGAATAAAAAATTTGTTTTTCATGAGTACCTTTACTCAACTCCTAAAAAGTCTACTTATTTGGAGTTATCTAAACATCGATTTAGAAAATTGCACGAATTACCACAGGGAATAAAGTAAAGATCATGTTATAGAAAGTTATCGACCAACTCAGCCAGAAAGATTGACCTGATCCTAGTGCAAAGAAACTATAGGCGAATTGAACCGTTGTGAAGACCATGTTTTTATAGAAGAAGTAAAGGATCATCTCAGTTATACGCATGTAGTTGAGTCTCCCATGATAAAGAAGCAGTTTCCAAAGAAGGCAGAACTAGCCTATCGCATAATTCGCAACTTGTGCAGCTCTAGTACCCTCCTCTCCATAGATACCTATGCCCACATTGGCCTACATGATCATATTGACATCATTAGCACCATCTCCCACTGCCAGTGTGAGTTTTCCCATATCTTTGACAAATTTGACAATCTATGCTTTTTGGCCTGGAGTTACTCTACAAAACACTGCTGATTTAGTTTTATCTATAATGTACTGTAGCACGAATTAATTTTAGGTGAATGAAATAGTTGAGCCATCAATAACTGGACTAATGAGAGTTTACTGCATTCTTAACTCATTATTCTGAAGTATTTGCTAAAAATTTTAGAGATCTTTGGTACCTCTTATCAGATACCCTTCGTCTATCAATTTACAAGAAAGGGCAATATTCTAAGCTGTCTATAGTTTATCGCCTGTCAACATCGCTACTTTTATCCCTGCTTCTCTGAGTGAAAATATGGTTTGCGGTACAAAATCTTGTAATTTATCTTCGATTCCAGTCGCTCCAACCAGAAACAGTTCACTCTCTATCTCCTCTACCTTAAGTTGTTGTATATTAGTATTAAAAGGATAGGTCTTATATGCAAACCATAGAGATCTTAGCCCAGTTTTGGTCATTTAGTTGGTTTTCATTCTAACTTCTTCCAAGTACTTCTGTCTTTTGGACAATATTTTTTCAATACTTGTATCTGCTCCCTTTACAAATACACAAATGTATGATTCAGTTTTAACAACCACTGTCATTCGCTTGCGATCTGAGTCGAATTCAACTAGTTTTAAGAGCTCAAATGTTTTTTTCTTTTAGCCATACTCCACTGTTGTTATTTTATTTTCGGTTGAGATAAATCTGAAACCAACGTTGGCAGCTGCTTTAAGCAATGCCACTTCGTCAGGTGATGGCCCTTCGTAACTTCCTTTCCCATCAGGAATGCATTAATGGCAAGTCGCTATCATCGTAAACATCAATTCAATCAGTTGACTTTTAGATTGCTCACCTTATTTTTAATTCTCCCCATCTTTTTGATTTTTATTTGTAACGAGATCATAGTTAAGAGCCTTGTCTTCAAAATAACTATCAATTTGCTTTGAATCTCTGGTTTTTTTCCCTCCGATCAACATCGAATAGTCAATCACACCCACTGGATCATACACTAACTCTTCACCATACATTTCTTTTCCTATAACAATATTTCTAAACTACATCTTATTGCAAGTTAGAGTACCAGTTTTGTCTGTAAGTATGTAATCAACTTGACCAAGTTACTCATTAATACTCACTGTTCGACTATGCATATGACGATCGTTTGCCTCACTATACATCTACTTGTCCACCGACATGAAGTAACCTTGGAATATTTTGACGAATTATAGCGATACAATCAAACTTATAGGAATGAAAGTACTGAAGAGAATAAAGTAGGCTGAAAATGCAATACCAAGATGCTTGGCGCAGTTTATAGGGCCTCCCACAAGCATAGTACCAAAGCTATAGTTGCTTTTACAAGAGAAATACCCATAAATGGCACTGCAAAGACTGCATAAGACTTCAAAGGCAAAAATAATAAGAATAACATTATTAACTTTCTGCTAAATTGCACTCGTTTTAGTTTTGG
>Ga0194117_10003930_pt1 | contig 14536 bp, 18 predicted proteins | sample TA2MahsurfametaG_FD_160579 | JGI IMG/M metagenome (GOLD analysis project Ga0194117, IMG submission 160579) | Freshwater microbial communities from Lake Tanganyika, Tanzania - TA2015009 Mahale N1 surface | ecosystem: Environmental > Aquatic > Freshwater > Lake | place: Tanzania: Lake Tanganyika...
GGGGACTCCGCTGGCTCGCGCAGCTTTCCGAGCCGGACGAGACCAACCTGAAAGCAGCGCTCGCTTACACCGAGCGTTTGCTGCCCCGGGCGCACGATCAGCACAACCACGATCTGGGCTTCATGTTCTATCCGAGCGCCATTCGTGCCTGGCAACACACCGGAAACCCCCGATACCGACAGGCTGCGCTCGACGCGGCACAGGCCCTCGCAGCTCAGTTCAATCCGCGTGGCCAATACATTCCGGGTTGGGGGTTCTTTGGCGCCGAGGACTGGTCGGGGTCAACGCTGGTCGATACCCTGATGAATCTGCCACTCCTGGTCTGGGCCGATGGGCAGCAACCCGATCCCCGTCTGCGGAACGTGGTCGAGCAACATGCCCGAACCTCACTCCGGTACCACCTGCGAGAGAACGGATCGGTTTATCACGTGTATCGGTTTGATCCCGATACGGGGCAGCAGCTGGGCGGCGCGACCTATCAGGGTCTCGAGGCCGAATCCGCCTGGGCGCGAGGGCAGGCTTGGGCGTTGACCGGGCTTGCCATTTTGTCCGCCATGACGGGTGAACCGCGATTCATCGAAGCCAGCCGCCGAATCGCCCATTATTTCATTTCAAAGCTGCCTGCTCATGGCATCGCACCCTGGGATTTTGCAGTTACTGACCCGGATGCCCCAAGAGACGCTTCGGCGAGCGCGATCGCATCCTATGGGCTCCTCAAGCTCCATGAGCAAAGCCGGGACGCGTCAGGACTGCAGCAGGCGGCCAGCATCCTGAAATCTCTCGCCTGCCAGTGCGGCAACACCACATCGAAAGGCGGACTGCTCCTGCACGCAACCGCCGACCTACCGCATGGTCTGGGCATTGACGAGTCAACGATGTACGGTGACTACTATTACCTCAAGTCGCTGCTAAAACTGCGGGCACTCTCGGCTTAAGCAGCCGCCCGCTCTTCGAGGACCGCGACAGCCGGCAGGACCTTACCCTCTAGAAACTCGAGGAAGGCACCGCCCCCGGTCGAGATGTAGCTGATGCGATCGGCTACACCAAAGCGTGCGATCGCAGCCAGCGTATCGCCACCCCCTGCAATCGAGAAGGCAGTCGAATCGGCGATCGCGCGCGCGAGCGATTCGGTGCCCGAGGCGAAAGCATCGAACTCAAATACGCCGACCGGGCCATTCCACAGGATCAGACCGGCAGCGAAGCCAGGGCTTGCTGCAACGACCGGTACTGGCCTGCCGGGTCGGCCTTCACGTCGATGCCTTGGTCTCTGGCATCCTGCAACCGGCGCCTGGCCCACGCCATCACCTCGTCGCGGTCGAACCGGATCAGCTTCTGAACCCGACGATGCGGGACGCCGAGCGAGTCCCGCTTCTGATTGTGGCTGAAGATGTACAGGGGCAACCCAGTCAAATGCGCGATCTTGCGCGGGTCCATCAGATTCGAACCGTGCGGGCGGACGACGTCGACGGCACTCTCCCAGGTCGAGGCCCGCAGGGCTTGAGACGCGAAGTCGAGGATCTCGTCCATCGGGTAGACGACGCGCTTGGACATCTTCATGAACCTGGGCCCCCGGCCTTCGCTACGCCAACGCTGGAGCGTCTTCGGGCTGAGGTTCCATCGTTCGGCCAGCTCGACTTCGTTGATCATGATTTTCTGCATCGGCGACTCCTTGCGTGGTTGAGGGCAGCGCATTCAGGCGTAGCGCCGCCTCCAAGCCAAGTCCTCACCAGTGCGCCAACACCCAGCATCGCCGAAAGGCCCGGAGGGACGGTGGCTGCCACAGGCGCGATGCGGGTGCGTGCGGGTAGTCGTATCGGCGCCGCTGATGCCCGCTCAGATCGCAGCATCACCGCGCATCTCCGAACCTAGGTGTAGTGCAGTTCCCATCGTGTTAGCCTTGCCCCACCAATCCCCAACGCCTGACCGTTCTCGGTTGGGCGTTTTCATTTGCGCGAGGCCCGCGCCATGCGGGGCTCTCCGCAATTCTGCGTGTGTAACTTGGAGAGGTTCGCCAGGGCGATTGGTGGGGCAGAGGATGGGGAAAACTAAGGGGTGCGGTGGTGCGGGCGGGAGAGTGCGACTGAGGAAGGGTTGCCAGCCTCATCGCTCTACTGGCTTATACGCCGGTGCCACTCCGGAACCCCTTGGTTGATTCGTAGCCGCATCCGCTGCACAACGAGCGCTTCTCTTGACAGTCGCACGACGCCCCAAACATAATATAGAACAGTGTTCCAGTTTTTAGAACAAATAAGGTAGGGAAATGCCTGTAAACGTCATTGGAATGATCGGTGTTGCGCCGCCGCAGGGCACGGCCCTGCATGTCATCGCCGGTGGCATCTCGCCCACATTCCTGCGCGATTTCGCGCAGTCCCATGAGGCGGCGGGTTTCGACTGTGCGTTGGTCGGCTACTACGCCTCTTCTGCGGAAGGCTTCAACGTTGCCAATTTCGCGGCATGCCACACCAGTAGGCTCTCCTACCTCATCGCGCACCGCCCGGGCGTGGTTGCGCCGACCATCGCAGCTCGCGCTGCCGCGACTCTCGATCAACTTTCGGGAGGACGGATCGCGCTACACATCATCGTTGGCAACAGCGATGCCGATCAACAGCGCGAGGGTGACTTCTCGCCCAAGGAGGAGCGTTACCTTCGTGCCGCCGAATATCTCGATGTGATGCGCAAGGTCTGGACCTCGACGACGCCCTTCAACCATGAGGGCAGTTTTTACCGCTTTCGCGATGTCTACTCGGAAGCGAGACCGCTTCAGCAACCGTACCCACCCCTGTTCTTTGGGGGCTCATCGTCTGGCGCGCTTGAGATGGGCGCGCAACATTGCGATACCTTCGCCATGTTTGGAGAGCCGCTGGCGGAGACCGCTGAGCGTATTGCACAGTTTCGGGATATGGCCAGACCCTTCGGGCGGCAACCGCGATTCAATGTCTCTTTCCGCCCCATCATTGCTCGCACTGAAGGAGCTGCCTGGGATAAGGCCAAAAAGATCCTTGACGACCTCACGGCGAGCGGAACTATGCCAACGAAGGCTCAGGATAATTCGGCCGAGCGTCTGATAGCGCTGGCTAGGCGCGCGGATGTTCATGACGAGCGTCTGTGGATGCCCGTAGCGGGAGCGGCTGCGGGCAAGGGCAACACCTCGTGCCTTGTTGGTACACCCGAGCAGGTGGTCGCCGCAATGCTCAAGTACTACCGGCTAGGCGTCACTTCGTTTCTGATCCGCGGCTTCGATCCACTGGGCGACGTGGCCGAATTCGGACGTGAGCTCATCCCGCGTTTGAGGGCGGGCGCTCTGGAAATCGACCAGGAGGCCGTTGAGGCGGCCTGAGGGTCGCCCCAGAAAAATAACGGAGACCATCTATGTCAGGAGTTAACATGTTCAGAAGATTTTTCTATGGCGCCTTATTGAGCGCAGTCGCACTGTCACTATGCCTCGCCAGTCCCACATGGGCACAGTTTCCCGACAGGCCCATCAAGCTCGTGGTGCCTTATCCGCCCGGAGGCACCAACGATTTGCTCGCCCGTGTACTGGCCGAGCCGCTTGCGAAGGAGTTGGGTCAGAACGTCATCGTCGATAACAAAGGGGGAGCGGCGACCGTGATTGGCGCCACCGCTGTGGCCACCGCGCCTGCTGACGGCTATACGCTGCTGCTGGGTACCGGTACTACCTACACCCTGAACCCACTTATGAAGGCAAAGCTGCCCTACGATACCGATCGCGACTTCCGTATGATTTCGATCATTGCTGAGGTGCCAATCGTTTTTATTGTTAATTCCCAATTCCCAGGAAAAACCTTGTCCGACTTTGTTGCCTACGCCAAGGCGAACCCGGCTAAGGTGAACTACTCCTCATCAGGTCTGGGGTCCTCGCTACATCTTGCTGCGGAGCTATTCGCCGAGCGGGCGGGTATTAAACTTACCCACATTCCCTACCAGGGTAGTGCGGGTGCAATGAGAGCCCTGCTGTCAAACGAGGTGCAGATGTTCTCAGAGGTGATTTCCGGCGCGCTGCCTCAGATCGCGCAAAAGTCCGTGGTGGCGTTAGCCATCACCAGCACGAAGCGACTGGCCATTGCACCCGAGGTTCCGACGGTTGCCGAGAGCGGCTATCCGGGGCTCGCCGCGCTCGGCTGGTACGGGCTGGTTGCGCCAAGAGCCACACCGGCGCCTGTCATCGCACGCCTCGAGGAGGCGGTGAATAAGATCCTCGCGAGTGGCGCACTGCAGGCAAGGTTCGAGCCGCGCGGCATTGTGATTCCCGGGCCGCAGGAGTCGGGCTCAGCCGAGAGGTACCTGGCCAAGGACCGTGCGCTTTGGGAGCCACTGGTTCGCTCGCTCAAAATTACGATGGACTGAAAGGCCGCGCAATTTAGATGGACACGACCGTTATCAAGGCCCTGTCGATCCTTGAAGCGCTTGCCGCGAGCAGAGCGCCGCTTGGCGTGACGGAGATTGCGAGCCGCCTCGGTCTGTCGAAGAGCAATGTACACCGGCTGCTACAGACGCTCGCAAGCCGGGGCTACGTCGTCGCTTCTGAGCATCGATACATGGCTACGACCCGCCTATGGGAGTTGGGTGCCCTCGTCGTTGACCGACTGGATGTTGCGCGAGTCGCCGCACCCGTCATGCAGCGCCTTGTCTCCGAGGTTGACGAGACAGCACATCTGTCCGTCCTCGATACGGCAGCCTGCGAGGTCGTGTCGATCCACAATGTGGAGAGTATGCAGCCCGTGCGCGCGTATTCGCGAATCGGTCAGCGCACGCCCGCCTACTGTGTAGCGACGGGTAAGGCTCTCCTCGCCGTGCAGCCGCTTGAAGTCCTGATGGCGCTGCCTGAAGAGCTGCCTAAATTCACTCGGCACACCCTTCACATTAGAGCCGATCTGCTGAAGGCTCTCGAGCAGGCGCGTCGAAAGGGCTATTCGACCAATGTAGGCGAATGGCGTGAACAGGTGGGCGGCGTTGCTGCCGTGATCTATGACCATTCTGGAAACCCGCTGGCGGCGCTCGGCCTGACCATTCCCGTCGAGCGCCTTCGACCTAAATTGACGAGCCACTATGCTCCGAAGCTAACGGCGGCAGCTGATGAGATATCGAGTCTGATGGGCGCGCCGGCCTCAATACGCGGCCCCTCGTCTCGACGGTCGCCCGGCGGCTAGCGCTGCTGCCTTCAAGATTGCAGCTGGCACATCCTGCCCGCCGTTTAGGCGGCCATCTCTAAAGGCTCGATTTCTCGCCGGATCAGTTTGGCGCTCAGCTTTTCGGCCTTACGCAGGTCATAGGCTGCTTGTAAGGCAAGCCAACCCTGAGCCTCACTGCCGAAATAGCGCTCAAGGCGCAGCGCAGTATCTGCCGACACACCGCGCTTGCCGTCGACGATTTCGCGCAGACGGGAGTAAGGTACATGCAAAGCCAGCGAAAGGGCACGAACGCTCATGCCCATTGGCTTGATGTAGTCCTCCAGCAAGACCTCACCTGGATGAACGGGGCGCATTCCGTTTTTGAACATGATGGTCCTCTGTCTCGGTCAATGTGGGTCTTCAATCACAACATCGAATGGGCCGCTCGGCCCCCATTTGAACGTCAGTCGCCATTGGTCGTTGATCCGATCGTGCCACGCACCCCTGTACTCTTTGAGATCATTGCCAGGTGGCGCTCGCACGAACCCCAGAGAAGGCGCTGCATCCAGTTGCGCCAACTTTCGCTTGGCAACCTTCTTGATGTTGGCAAAGCGGGGGCAGCGACCGGTGGTGAACAGTTGCTGGGTGTCTGGACACGCAAAGGACTGAATGGCCATGTCCGAAAATCTATCTGTTATCCGGTCAACGGTCAAATTTATTGTTCTGTGAATTGCTGCTTCCTGGCATCAAACAGCATCGAGGTAACGCGCACGGCACCATCGCGGCTTTGACGACGATCAACTCCGTAATGTCTGGCATTTTTGATTGGGGCTATTCCAACAAGCCAGAGCGTGAGTGGAATGGAACATTGGGTGGTCGTGACTATCACGCGCTTTAGGGCGCCCGCACCCACGCCGGCATTCGCTGATTGCCGTGCGACACGCGCCAGACATCGATGTAGTCCGTATGCCCAGCGTAAAAAACGGGGTAGGGACACCGCGAAATCAGCCAGGTGAGCAGGCCGGGCAGGTTTAGTTCATGGGCGTGGCCTTCGCCGCCAGCCAGTACGTCCCCTACCGCCTGTTTGACTTCACCAATGCCCGGTAGGCGAAGAGCGGCCCCTCGTACTCCGGGTCTCCCTTGTAGCGCTGCTTCACCTTGAAGAGGTCATTAGGCTTTCCGCTTGAAAGACCTGCGCGTTGTATCACGCGATCGCCATCGACGGGGACGCCTCGGAACGACCACAGCGCCCGGAAGATTGCAGCCTGACCCTCGGTGCATCGAATGGGGTCGTGTTCCCAGTCGGGAAGGGTGACCCAGTGAAAGTCTGCCGAAAACGGGCCGTAGACTGGCGCCGACGCATCCCTGGGCGAGGGCTCTTCCACATTGAGTCCGGACGATCCCGCGATGAGCGATATCCGGCCACCATAAAACATGAACCGCTCCTCGAGCGGTAACCACTCGATGCCGGACGGAAACGGCGCGCCCCGTGTTGCGTGCGAGTGCGGTGCGATGACGCGGATGCCTGCGCCAGCGATCCGGACGCGATCGAAGATCGCCGGTTCTGCCCATAAGCGCGAGAGACTTCGAGCGAGTAGCACCGGCTCCCGTCGCGCATCTCCCAGACGCCAGACATCGCCGACGATCTCGGTGACGCCGTCGCGGCTTTCGATGTCGAGGGCCATGCGCAACCGCGATCGCAGCCAGTGCTCATCCAGCATGACCGCGCCGCGATCATTTGCCGTGATCGGAATCGGGCCGCTCGGTCGAAAATTCCTAAAGACACCAGATAGCGTTCGAGTTGCGCCTGAAGCGTAGCGTCGAACTTGTGCAGGTTGAGTCGGCCCTTCCGCGTGACCTCAACCGTGACCACTTTCGGCCGCACCTTACCTGGACCAGGCGGGTAGTACAGGGTGATCTGGGCTGCGGTGATGAGCCAGCGATCGGTCAGGGGCATGGGGAGTTTCTCAGCGAGCAGGTCGGTCACGCAGCGCTGTTCGCTGGACGCCATAGCGGTGCAGTCGAGCTTCAACTGCGTGTCGGGGCTCAGCAGCGTGATCGACTTGACCTGCAGTACGTTAAAGCCGTCGGCCTGGGCCTGCGGGACATCGAACCCTGTACGCAGCGCCGAGAGGTCCAGAGTCGGCTGTCTTCAGCGCGCGTATCTTGAGGATGTCCGCGGGCTGGGGCTCTGGCCGGCGTAGGGCTGATCAGTCCGCTATTTCTTGGATCGAATGCACTGGGCACTTCTGCTCAGTAGTGGTATCGACCCTGCAGAAATTCAATTCGGTTGACTTTGACCAGGTACACGCAACGATGCTCCTGGGTGATGCGCCGTGACCAGACGTCACTCCCCAGGTACTTCAGCGGCTCGGGCTTGCCGATACCATCGAAGGGATCCTTCAGAACAGCTTGAACGAGTTCGAGCAGGCGCTTTGCCGTGCGGCGATCAGTCTGGATCCAGTACTGGAGGTCTTCCAAAAATTCCGGGTGACAGACGGCGACGCGCCCGCCCTCACGCATCGAAGCCGACTTTCTTTTGCAGGTCGATCAGTGGAGTCGGCGCAACGGAGTCCGAGCGGGCCCGCGCCAACGCCGAGAGCAGGCGCTGGGCATTTTTGGACGATCGCAGCAAGTGGGCGGTCTCTACCAGGCTCTCCAGTTCGTCGGCTGCAATCATGGCGACATCACCACCCGCGCGACGACGCACTACGATGACTTCGCGGTCTTCGACGGCACGGTCCATAAGCGACTTGAGTTGCTCGCGGGCTTGGCTGTAGGTGGTTTCGATGGTCATCGGTTTCCTCATGGGCGCGGATTCGAAATCGAAGAGAATTGTACATGAACCTTGTACATATAGGTTGCTGCGATGAGTGGCGCGAGAACTTCAAGTGCGCGCAGCACGTGCCCGAATCGTTCGGGTTCAAGGCTACTGCGGGAACACGAGGAGTATTTTTTCTTACCGTTTACTCCCCACTAGATCTCATTGACGCCGCCGCGTACCGCAAGACTCCGAGAGCCGCGTTAGCCTAATCACCAAACTTCACCACCAATACCCAACGCCTGACCGTTCTCGGTTGGGCGTTTTCATTTGCGCGAGGCCCGCGCCATGCGGGACTGAGGGCTGTTCTGCGTGTGCCACCGCTCCCCCGGCATGGGGCCGAACAGGGCGCAGTTCGATTCGGTATTGCTCTCTGTTCTCTCGCAACCTTTGCGAACCGTTTCGCCGTAGCACACGCAGACTTCTAATCGGATCAACATCTTGCACGTGTGTCGGATGAGGTAGTTGGAAAGCGGGGTTGGAGGAGCAAAGCATTACGCCGAAATGACGGTCCCTCCAGCGCACGGCATCCAGTACGTTCCCTCGCGCCTGCTCGACTTCGCGAGCGCCCGGTAGGCAAAGAGCGGTCCCTCGCAGTCCGGATTCCCTTTGTACTGAGTGGCGACCATGGGGTCTAGTCGGAGTTCAGTGCGCTTTGCGAAGCAGTCGCCGAGCGTTGGGCGCAAGTTCGACCCCCAGGGTCGAGAGTTCGTCGACCGCGGGCTGGTCCCAGCCGGCGAAGTTGGTCCCGTAGACCAGGCGGTCGCGGCCAACGAGCTCGGCCAGAAGGTCGAGGGCGCGCGGCTCGGCAGTGTGTGCGTCGAACCAGAGCCGGCGCAGGCTATTCCTGAACGCTTCTGGCTTGCGCGTATGGTCAGGCGCCCACGGCCGCAGCTGGCCGGCCTGCGCGAGCCGGGCTGCCAGCACGGGAATCGCGCCGCCCGCGTTACTGATGCAGATGTCGAGCGCAGGATGCCGCTCGAGCACACCGCCGAAGATCAGCGAGGCGATCGCGATGGTTTCCTGGCCGGCGAAGCCCGCCACGATATTGAGATCGTAGCGCAGCAAATTGGGGTCGCCTTTCGGGCCGTCGACACCGGCCGGTGCCGGGTGCAGAAACAGCGGCACATCGAGCGCAACGCAGGCCTGGTAGAGGATATCGAAATCGGGATGATCGAGCGGTCGTGTCGTATCGGTGCCCACATAGCCGGCCCACAGTCCAAGCTCCCGCACTGCCCGCTTGAGTTCATCGGCGGCAGCAACTGGGTCCTGCATGGGCAGGGCCGCAGCACCGGCGAATTGATCGGGATAGCGGTTGACCAGGCTGGCGAGCGCATTGTTGTGGCGTCGGCAAAATGCGATCGCTTCGGTCGCTGGGATGTAGTGGAAGTAGGTCAACGGGTTGGGGGAGAGCATCTGGAAGTCGATGCCGGCCGCGCCCATGCGTGCGAGCCTCACCTCGGGATCCATGAACGGACTGCCGCGATAGCGCACGCCTATGAGTTTGTAGTCGCCTACCCGGTACCACGGCACGTCCTGGGCGTCGATGCCGATCTCAGGGCCGAACCGTCCGGCCGCTCCGAGAGTTTCTTCCAGCACGGCGTGTGCGTGCAGATCGATGATGCGAGCTGTTGCTATACCGGACATTCCGCCTCCGCATAGGACGTCATGGTGATTTGAAAACCGCCATGTCACTCCGGCACTACGCTCGCGTCGCGGGCCGCCTTTGCCCACTTCATGCGTTCCGCAGCGAGGTATTCGGCAAACTGCGCCGGGCTGTTGGTCATCGGTTCGAAACCCAGCGCTCGCAGTCGCTCCACCACGTCGGGAAGAAACATGATTCGCGCCATTTCGCCGGCAAGGTACGTGGCGATCGCCGCCGGCAAGCCGCGCGGCGCCATCAAGCCCATCCACGTCACGACTTCGTAGCCGGCGAGACCTGCTTCTTGTACGGTCGGAACCTCCGGTAACGCGGCAACCCGCCGCGGACCGGTCGTTGCGAGCGCCCGCAGATTCCCTGCCTTGATGTGAGCGACTACCGTGTTGTCGAACGCCACCTGGATCTGACCACTCAACAGATCCGCCAGCATCGGGGCGCTGCCCTTGTAAGGGACATGCTGAATGTTGACCTTGGCCATGCTGTTGAACAGCTCGCCGGCAAGATGCGGCGTTGTGCCCCTGCCGGAGGAACCGAAGTTGAGCGCCCCGGGCTTCGAGCGCGCGTACTGGATCAGCTCCGCCAGGTTCTGCGCGGGAACCGCCCGGTGGACCGTGATGAAGAAGGATGTGCCCGCCGCCAGACTGATGGTGCTGAAATCGGCGATGGGGTCATAAGGCATGCTCTTGTATGCGCTGGGCGCGATGGCGTGGCTACTCACCACGCCCATCAGCAGTGTGTAGCCGTCGGGCGCCGCCTTGGCCACCAGATCGGAGCCGATTAGCCCCCCGGCACCCGAGCGGTTCTCGACAACGACGGCCTGGCCAAGCGAGCGTGTCAGGTGATCGGCAAGGAGCCGGGTGACCACATCGGTGGCGCCTCCAGGCGGATACGCGACGACGATCCGCACGCCCTTTGCCGGAAATGGTTGCGCCATGGCGAGAGTCCCCGTCGACACGAGAATCGCCGCAAGTATTCGGCCCAGCATCTTCATCTGAAGCTCCCCAACGACCTGAAGATCGACAATTCGAGATGCAGCAAACGCCCGCCGCGGCGTCAAACCGAGCACATTGGCGACAATTCCAGCAACTCGAGGATCCTAATTATCCTATCCTAATCGAGTCGGTCGGAGGATGTACGTGCCTGGACGGCCTACCTCGTCGCGCCGGCGGCTTTCAGCGTCGCGACGAAATCGGTGATGGTTTCGGCCTCGAGGGCGGCGCGATCCTGCCGCGCGCGGCGCCGCATTGTCGCGACGCGATCGGGTGTCGGCCAGGCTGAGGGTTGTCAGGTGGCTGTCTGGGAGCAGAGGTCTGATCCCGCCGTAGGCGCGGCGCGGCTACGCAAGATGCTCGGCAAGCGCGCGGGGCTCACCGAGAAGCCGATGTTCGGTGGCATGTGCTTCCTCTTGAACGGCAACATACTGAGCGGCACGCGCAAGCAGGGGTTCATGTTTCGCGTCGACCCCGCGGATGAAACCGCGGCCGGGCTGCCGGGCGCGGAACCCGTTGCGATGTGCGGACGCGCAATGCGCGGCTTCTGTTGGGCGAAATAGCAGGATTGCGATGACGCGGCGTTGCGCCGCTGGCTCGCGTTGGCGAAGGACTACGTAGCGAAGATGCCCGCGAAGACCAAGACGAAGACCACGACGAAGACAAGATCGCAGTAGATACCGCCAGGAGACCGCGGAATGCCTCAACTCATCATCGCCTATCACGGCGGCACCCAGTCCGCGAGTCCCGAGGAGGGTGCTAAGCACGGCGGACGATTTATGAAATGGATGAGCGGTCTAGGCGACGCCGTGGTGAATCCCGGCACGCCGCTCGGCATGTCGAAGACGCTTCGCTCCGAGGGTGTCTCGGATACCGATAGCGCGGACCGCCTGACCGGCTTCTCGATCATTACCGCCGACAATCTCGAGGAAGCGGTCGCGGTCGCCCAGGGCTGCCCGTTCCTGGAGATGGGCACGCTCGAAGTCGCTCAGGTCATGCAAATCAAGTGATTCGGTGAATAATTTGTCTGGTCTAGGGATCCGCGCGATGATCCCCGCATGAAAAGCGGCGATTACGCCTATATCCGGCAGGCCAGCGACTGGCCAGTCGGGCGGTGCGACCTGGCTGCCCTGGCGCGGCCCTTGGTCGACGTGAGCCGGGTCCAGGGCAATTTGATGGGGCGGCTGCCCGGCGTCGGCATAGTCCTGCGCGATCAAGCAAGCCTATCGGTGTTGACCGGGGACGTCATCAGGACCAGCGAGACCGAGGGCGAGCAGCTCAACGCCCAGTCCGTACGTTCCTCTATCGCGCGCCGACTTGGCACTGACATCGGCGCGCTCGGCCCGGTGGATCGTCGCGTCGAAGGAATGGTCGAAATGGTGCTCGACGCCACCGCAAACTGCAACGCGCGACTGACGCGGTATCGGTTGTTCGCGTGGCACGCCGCCCTGTTCCCCACCGGCTATTCGGGCCTCGTCCGGATCAAGGTGGGGGGCTGGTGCGACGATGCCACCGGTCCCCTGCAGGCAGTTTCGGGACCCCTCGCGTGCCGACGCGTGCGGATGAGAGTCCGCAGCGGTTTTACAGCTTGTCGGCGCAGATCCAGCGCGAGCGCAAGGCGTACTACGACCTCTTAGAGCGCACCCAGAAGGGATCCCTGGATGTCACCGAGTGGCTTGCTTGGTTCCTCGCCACGCTGCATGGCGCCGTCGACCAGGCGCAGCGCACCTTGGATGCCGTGCTGGTCAAGACGCGGGTCTGGCAGCGCTGGGCTGCACCCGGTTCGCTGCCGCTGAATGAGCGGCAGGTGAAGCTGGTCAACCGGTTGCTGGATGGCTTGGAGGGCAAGCTTACCAGCAGCAAGTGGGCGGCGATCGCCAAGTGTTCGCCGGACACCGCCCTGCGCGACATCACCGATCTGTTGACCCGTGGCGTCCTGCGCAAACCAGACGCAGGTGGCCGAAGCACCAGCTACGAATTTAACGATGCTTGATGACGGCGCAAGAGAATCCGTTCACGCCTTCCGTCGAACCGCGGTTTCGTGCGGCGCTACGGCGTTGCCGGGGTGACCCTTAGTATCCGACCGTTGGCGTCGTCGGTGAGCAGGTAGACTGCGCCGTCTGGCCCGACGCGCACGTCGCGGATGCGCTCTCCCAACTCGCGCAACAGCCGTTCCTCTTTCACGACCTTCGCGCCGTCCAGTTCGAGGCGTGCGAGCAGGCGTCCCTTCAGCGCGCCGACCAGCAGATTGCCGCGCCAGGCCGGAAACGCCGCACCCGTGTAGAACGTGAGGCCGCTTGGCGCGATCGACGGGTCCCAATGGAAGACCGGTTGCTCCATACCCGCTTTTGCGGTGCCTTCGCCGATGCGAAAGCCCGAGTAATCAACGCCGTAGGTGATCACCGGCCAGCCGTAGTTCTTGCCGGCCTCGGGGGTGTTGATCTCGTCGCCGCCGCGTGCGCCGTGCTCGACCGTCCACAGGCGCCCGCTGTCCGGATGGAGCGCTGCGCCTTGGATGTTGCGATGGCCGAAGGACCAGATCTCGGGCAGTGCGCCAGCACGCTTCGCGAAGGGGTTGTCGGCGGGCACCGAGCCGTCGGGCCGGATGCGCACCACTTTGCCTAGATGCGTGCCGAGGTCCTGCGCATTCGGCTGGACGTTGCGCTCACCGAGCGCGATGAAGACCGGGCCGGCGCGCGTCGGGGCGATCCGACAGCCGAAATGCAGGCCACCACTTGTCTTGGGGACCTGCCTGAAGATTACTTGCACGTCGTCGAGCGCGGTTTCGCCCAGCCTTGCGCGCGCGACCGCGGTGCCGGCACCGTCGGCGCCTGGTTCAGCGAAGCAGAGGTAGATCATTCGATTGGAGGCGAACGCCGGATCGAGCGCGACATCCAGCAAGCCGCCCTGGCCCCGCGCGAACACGCGCGGTACGTTGTCGAGCGGCGCACCGAGGCTACCGTCTTTTGCGGCGTAGCGCAGCCGCCCCGGTCGCTCGGTCACCAGCAGCCTTCCATCGGGCAGAAATGCGAGGGCCCACGGGTGTTCCAAACCGTTGGCAATACGGGTAACGCGCAGCTCGCCGTGCTCGCTGCGGTAGGTCTGTGCGGCGGCCGATCCGGCCACCAGCACTGACAGGGTGACTAACGCGGCGGCGCGGCCTAACGAAGCCATCGACATGGTGAGTCGCTTCCTACTAAGACGTCGACGCGAAGTGTGACACGCCATGTGGGGTCCGTCTCAGAGATCAATAACAACTTCGTCAAACGGTACCTCGCCGGGGTGCAAGATCATCACAGCGATCACAGCTTTTACCGAATCGACAATGGCGATAAGGTCAAACTGTCCAACCCCCACCGGCCTGACCTGACCAATCGCGAGTTCCACAACATCATTGGCAAGGCCAGCTTGACCAGCCCGATGTTTTACAAAGAGCGGGAACGAACGTCTGTTTGGCGAGAAGGTGCCCCCCGCAGCCCGGTGCTACCCCCCGCGTTTCCCATCGAAGGGTGGAGGGAGTTAGAGGTGATTGGGAAGCGACGAATGCAGGTCGGGGCGTGGTGGGGACAGCGCGGGGAGCGGAACCTTTACTCCATGTCGCGCCGCATGCCTCGCAGTTCCGTCTGTGGGTGCGGGACTACGGGATGCCGGCCAGCCAGAGTGGTAGGTTCCACCACCAATACCCAACGCCCAACCCTTCTCGGTTGGGCGTTTTCATGTGCGCGAGGCCCACGCCATGCGGGGTTCGGGCTCATTCTGCATGTGCCACCGTCCTCCCGGCATGGGGCCGAACAGGGCGCAGTTCGATTCGGTATTGCTCTCTGTTCTCTCGAAACCTTCGCGAACCGTTTCGCCGCAGCACACGCAGGCCCCTAATCAGATCAACATCTTGTACGTGTGTCGGATGAGGGAGTTTGCCAGCCGGTTTGGATGAGCC
>Ga0194117_10003934_pt1 | contig 14521 bp, 8 predicted proteins | sample TA2MahsurfametaG_FD_160579 | JGI IMG/M metagenome (GOLD analysis project Ga0194117, IMG submission 160579) | Freshwater microbial communities from Lake Tanganyika, Tanzania - TA2015009 Mahale N1 surface | ecosystem: Environmental > Aquatic > Freshwater > Lake | place: Tanzania: Lake Tanganyika...
TTTTTTAAAAGATTGAAGATCATTACATGAGCATTTTGAAACCTAACATAGCCTAGTAAGTGTTATTTTTAGAAGCATACTTGATCCCTTTCTCAAGTGAGTCTATTTTATCTTTAAGGCTCTTCTAACTAAATGTAAAGGTACTTTTTTTTAGAGCTCAAATGAAACATTTTCTTTGCGTTATGATTCTACGCACTTAACTGCATTCCTTAAATCTGATATCTGAGTTTAGAAGTTTGTACTTGGATGTTGAGCTATTAATTTTTAGCTTAGAGAATATCATGTTAATCTTCAAGCTTTGAAAATAAAATTCTAAGCTCTTCTGTAGATAAGTTTTTGAGATTGCTCGGTAACTCCTTACTTTTGTTGTGGCTCATTAAATATTAAATTAATTATCATTTTACAAACTAGTTTTTTTCGACAGTCACACGAGTTTTGATGAAGTTTACTAAAAAAACTCATTTTTTCAAATATTCTAAGCTCTACTGATTAAAAATTTTGTAATATAAATGTATGGTTTGTATAAAGTTCTTTTATAAATAATGAGGATTTTAATCGCCTTAACATTTTTAGCAGTTACAACATTTTCTCTGACTTTAGGCAAAGGTTACGTGCATGAAGGTTTTGCAAATATGAGAGTTGGAGGATTCAGTGAAGATAAATTAGTAGCAAACTAAAACAATCTTGATCCACAACATGCTAAAGCAAATCTGTTTGTTAGAAACAATGTTCCTGAAGTGCAAGGTCTAAAACTTCTTTCATATAAGGATCAAGTAGTCGCGGGAATGAACCACTGTTTTACTTATGATTCTGAAGCTCAACCTGGGTCTAAAAAAACTGAGATCTGCGTTTGGAGCAAGCCTTGGGAGAATAACTTTTTACAAGTCCGAAGACCCGATGGATCCATCATAAAAGTTGGCGGTTTGGATGCAATTCCTGCTAATGCTATATCATTTACGGTGAAGAAATACTTCTGATTTAATGATTCGAAAAAAAATTGACTTATAACTTTGATATTTCATCATTAGAGTATCTTTTTCTTTAATCTACAGATGATAGAAAAAACTCTTGGTTTATGAGATGTAAGATAAATTGTTGACAATAATTGTTCATTTTTATAATGCTTAGCGATCAAATGTAAGAATTTTTGTCATAAATTATCAATAAAGTCAGTTTACAAAATGTCTAATTATAGAGGAAACATTAATCGAAGATAAAATGATCAAAATCTTACAGCTGAAGAGTTGTAAATAGCTCTCTCTTTTCTCAAGAAAAGATTTTTGGATTATGAAGTTGACTAGATACTTTTCTCACTTTCCCAGCACGTTCAGAATTTACCAACTTTAAATAATAGAAATCAAGGATAAGAATATGATAATAATGAAAGAAATATTCAGAGACGTTAAGAAGAAATCAACCAGCCAAGAACTAGGATCACTCACTTTAATCGAGACGCAAGAGAACTCAGAGAAAATATTCCTTCTATTGGAATCAGTAATGAAGAGAAGCAATTCAAATATGAAGAGATGAGGATGATTGCAACATTTTTTTGTTAAACAGGAGTAAACTTTTCTTTGGTTCGTAGATTTTTTCCATAAATGACACCTCAAAGATATAGAGCTTATCTTGATACAATCAACAACCAAGCAATCAACGAAATTCAGAAGTTTTTAAGATATGAGTGTAACATACAAATTGAACACTTGAGTACTGATCAAAAGAGAATGTTGAAAACACAACTTATGAAAGTCAGATAATGCTTTGGCCAGAAACATTTCTTTGAGCTCTAGACATATTTTAAGTTCATTTCAAGGCACTACGAACAAAAATCTGTGGATATTACTTATGATGAAGCATTGAAACTCTACAAAAAATTATTGCAAATTGTTAAAAGCCCTTTTGTAGACGTTATGGAAATCATGAATGAGCAATAAGAGTAAAATGAATTCCAACCTCCTAAAAGAAGACTCGATAGAGAAAGTATGCTACCTGTTTAGGGTTTTACTGAATTTGAAGAGAGATAAGTTATTTAGACTTATCTAAATACAAAATCTATAATAAAAACAAATAAGTAGCTTTACGAAAAACACGGGATTAGCGAAAAATGGGCAAAGGATTCAATAACGTCATTGATAAGATATATCCTCAAAAAGACACTTAAAAAAGTAATACTTTGCAGAAAAAAGTATTTGAGAAACGGGTTGAAGATATATTTTGAGGATTACAATAAAACTGTGAAAAAATTGTAAGAGAGCAAGAATGCTACTATTAAATATAAACTACTACAGTTTTACCTTTCAGGCAGAATTACAGGGACAGGACTAACAAATTTGATAAACTCCCTCAATACCCTTGTTAAAACGCGATAAGATATAGACAGAATGTCTACTGTGATTTCAGTAGATTAGAGTAGCTCAGAACTTCCTAAACTTGAATCAACCGCCAAATAGTAGCAAAGAAACTATCCAATACGAACGTAGCAAATCAACCAACGTTCAAATCCGATAGATTTGGTGTAACTTGAGCCAAAGTAATAAGTAAAATAGCAAGAAAGACAAGACATGCCCTAGAACCCTAATTAGTTAGACTAAAGCGATAAGATGACCGATGCAACTAACTAATAAAGGATTTAGACTAAGATGGAGGCGACGCTTCAAAATCGAACACGACATTTTATGTAGGTTATTGAAATAGATTGATTCCTTAAATAACCTCATTTATCTATACATTATTTTCCGACGAATTATTATAGTTTTTACCCAATAATTTTATGCTAAGTTTATAATATAAAAATGAAGCTAGTCATACTTTCCTTGCTAATCTTAGCTACAATGGGCTAAACCATCAAGTTGGTTGATACTAAGATAAATAGCACAAGTACTACATTTTCAGATCAAAAAAATACTGCCACAAATATAAGTTCATAGTTCGCAAGTGTGTCTCTTGACTATCTAAATGAAATAGACTACTATTTGTTGTAACAAATCAATCTTTTCTATCCTTAGCTAGCTGAATACAAATTAACGGATTTACAAGAAAAGTCGAGTCAAGATGGATAAAAAACACAGATAGCTTTTACCTATGATTTATTGGGTAAAAATTCAACTGATAACTCTACATAGATTTTAAACGAAACTATAGTTTTGGTGCTCGCTACTGACAATATGACCTATTTTGTATTCTATAATGGAGTGACCATCAACTACGCAAACTATACTTGTATTTTAAATTTTATTTAGAATATCGAAGCATTGATCAAAACAGGCAAACTCCAAGCGTTGGACAAAAACAAACAATAGATATTACAAAGCTTAATTAAGAGCAAATTGATAGTCAAAATTTTTTACTAGAGAAAGTTCCAAAACTTAAAACATCCAAGTTAGTTTCGTTAACAGTTCAAATTGTTGCAGGCTAGAAATATTGTTTCAATTATGCAAATAGCCAAAAAAACATTACTGAATAGTATTGTGTTTGGAGCCAGTCTTGGAACAATTTCAAAGAAGTCACACTTCCTGATGGTAACAAAATTACATCTGAACCTTTGACCTAGAATGTTGATAGCACCTCTTCAGTAGAAAATGCTTCTGGAAGTAACAGTAATCCTCCACCCAAAGATAGCATAGTCTCTCAAACGGCAATAGGTGCAACATAAACTATTAGTCCCGTAATCGTAGGAGGACGTACTAGTTCAGATAGTAAAAACTTAAATTAAGAGCAACTCAAAGCCAAAAAGTTCATTTTAGATAATGTTGCTAAGTTAAGTACCTGGTAGCTTTCATAAGTTGAAAGTCAGGTTGTTTCTGGTATGAAATACTACTTTAATTTTAGAGACCCTGTTAGTAAACAAAGTGAGGTGTATTCTGTATGGATCCAATCTTGGAACAATAACTTTATGGAACTTACTCTTCCAGATAATTCTAAAATTAATAATCAAAAAGTTCCGATTAGTGTTGTCGCTAAGATTCTGGCATCACCTGTTCCAGTTGATAAAACAAAAGCCAATCTATGATTAGAAATAGATTAGAAATCTTAAATCATTAATTAAAAATATATTATGAGATTTATTTAACTTATTAAAAATATTTATGAATAGATCTACCCAGAGTGCTTTGTTTTCATAAAGAATATATAAATCATTGAAGTTATTCGCTAAAAAATGAGTGAAATAGGTAATTAAAGGTGAAAAAAGCAAGATATGAATTCAAGTAATAAAATTTGATAGCGGAAATAATTTTAAAAAAGTTTAGAATTTCATCATTTTTCAACGAAATTAAAGTTAATGATAGTATTTGAAGTGAGAAAAAAATTCCAAATATTTTAAACTATATTTAATATCAAATCATAGCACACTGCAAAAGATGCAGACTCAAAAATAGAACTAAAAAGCATAAAAAAGTAAAACTTTTTCAAAATAATACTAAGAAGAGGGATTTTAACATGATAATTCATCGTTTTAAATGAGAAATAGAAGTTTTAAAAAACTGAATAAAAAACAATAGTTAAATAGTTCTAATATTTTTATTTTTGGAGATTGAGATCAAAAGATAAGAGTTGATAAATATAGACCAGGGAGACATCTGTAATTAAAAATAGTTTTTTTTCAGAAAGGTTCTCTTGCCATTCACAATTAATTAAAGGTAAAAAAAGATACGATTAAAATTTATAGTAACTTAAAGGCTGTAATAGAAAATTAGTTCTCTCAACCGAATTTTACACAAAATTTCTTAAACTGTGTGGAAAATTAAGTATGATTATGTAAAAGTGACTAAGTATTAGGATTAAAACAAAATATGATACATTTTAAAACAAATAAAATAATTTCCAACCCACAATAAAATATAATATCAAGGCCATTCAAAAGTTAATGTTTGGCTGATAAACGGAAAAACTGGAGTTCTTTGAAAATTAAATTAACTGATTTTTCCTTTCCTATATTTGGTAAACTCCGAATCTATTTTCGTTAAAGAAAAGTTGAGGATAATAGAAACAATTGTAGTCCAAGAAGCATCCCATCTGTATTGGATTGTTAAAGGGTTTAGGAGAAGAGTTAAAAATCGTTGTACTGTTGCTTAGATTCTAAATGTTACGATTATTTTGTTATGGTAGGAGTTCAGTATTTTATCCCTCTATTTTATCAGTGCTTTTTTATTCTTTCTTATCTTAAGTCACTATCTAAGCTTAAATAGTGGTAAATAGTGAATTTAGTATCCTCTTGGCAATATCTTACTCTTTAGCTTTTTTTCCACCTCTTGATTTTGAAATAAGCGAGTTATATCTATTTTTAATCATATGCTCCGTGCGGGTTTCATTTAAAAGTGGAACTATCTTTGACCATCTCTTGCCATTTGACAAAAGATACTCGAATATGGTGATGTCCTCTCTTATGGTCCATTCTCCATGTTTTTTGCTTTTGTCTAAATGATTTAACCAACGTTCTCTACAGTGTTTAGGTGTTCTAAAAAATTTCCTGTTGGAATCATAAAAGATTTTTTTGGATATTTAGTTCCATTTGCCTGGATTGAGCTAATTTGTGCATTTTACAAGTAGCTAATCTTCTTCTGTGGTCCAAGTGACTCTATGTTTATTCTTCATGAGATTGAGATGTTGAAAATGTAAAAATTCTGCTTTTTTGCCAAAGAAAACCTATGATAGTTCATCATAAATGGAGTCTTTCTTGATAAAATTAATTTTACAAACTATTTTTTATCCTGCTATAGAAAATAGGTATAGCATATTATAAACCAAACGAAAACTCTCCTTTAGTTCTCATTCCAGTTGTTATTGTTTTCAATAATACGCTCACTGGAGCAGTTACGCCTGCATATTTGAAAGATTACCTGTTATTTATGCTTATATACACTTTCAAAATTGCTTATCCTTAGGTGTTTTCGATTTTTTAGGGTTGTATATCGTAGATGTTCTGCTGTTTTTCGATGATTTCTTTAAAAACGGCAGTAGAGGGTACTCTGGCTGTGACTGCTGCAAAAATCTAAACATTTCTTTACATTTTAATTATTATACGGCTTTCAAAGTAGTCTCTTTAATTTATATATTCTCCGCTTTAATAAAAGTTCAAGCGGAAATAATTCAGTAGGGATTATAAACTACAATATGGTTTTTTTGTGAATGAAACGAACAAATTTCTTCAAATCAGACTTATTTTACCTTTTAACGATAGTTCTCCACGTGAACCCAGGAATTCAAAGTTGAGTAAACAGGTTTTAAATTGACAAAACCTCAATTCAACTAAAAAATAAACTAGTTCTTCAAAAAAGATTTTCTACACTTTGTTGGGACAAATGCTTTAATTTGATAGTCTAAGTATCTTGTTTATGCAACTTCCACGAGTTGATTTGATTTTGCTTCCAATTATATATTTGGATAAACTGTCTGCAACTAAGACAAATACAATCATGTGAAGAAATTGACATCATAAAAGTGATTTTTGTGGCAGGGGTGTGCATAATAAAGTGATTTTGTTTGAAAAAAACCCAAAATATATTTATATGAAGAATTTAAAAATATAAATAAAAAAGATTAAAAGATTTCACACATCACTTACCTTTTATTTTAATAATCATTCCCTCAATGATTTTGATTCTACCCACAATTTGCCCCTATATACTTAAATGTATGCTGATAGCCAAATTTAAAATTTTTTGAACAGATTTTGCTCCCCACTACTCGAATAGTGGTACACACTTGTTAATTGTAATCATTTTAACGTAATATTTTGAAAAAGAAATTATCTTTTTATTTTGCTATAGCTTATGATTATTAAAATAGAAAAAACAAATAAGCAACTGTAAAACTTTTATGGTTTGATTATTTCAATATCCAGACGTTTTATGCTTGGAAATAAAAGATTTTTATCTGTGATTTCAGATCAGTTTAACTTGAGATGGAGCCTGAGAGTGTTCTGGATCAATATAGCTGCCGTAGCCAACGTTGAGGGCCTGAGTTTGATAGAATTTTTACTTGATGTTGTGCGAAGAATCGATGCACCCACATGATATTGACAACTGCGGCGATACCGGTGTAGAGCACAGCACGTTTGTACTGAGGGTTGTAGTAGAAAGGTGCGTTAGAAAGATATTTGGGCCAAGGGTAACGGGCAAAACCTCCCATCGATTATTATCAACTTATTATTATCGCCTACCTGACTTCCACTCATTATTTCAAAAATAGTTTAAGCAACTTCAATAAATTAAAAGAGAATTAATTATCAAGGATGACCCACTTTGATGCCATTTTCTTAAGTTTTCTGCTTTAGGTCATTATTTTGTACACTTTTATCAAACTAAAAGTTTTGTAAAGTCTCGTAGTTTTATGAAAATTATCTTTTGAACTATTCTTATGTGTGTTATGTTTAAACCTAAGGAGTGGAGGCTAAGTTTTTACGAAAATTTAACATTTTAGCATAGATTTTTTATTATCTATAAGCTCTTACATTGGAATTAGCTGATTTTTTTCTTCTTTTTACTTAGTGAGCTTTCAAAAAGTTATTTAAAGACTATTTTCTTTCTTTTTATCCATGTAGATTGTTTTTTTGTTCGTCTTTTTGCCAATCTATGAGAGCCTTAGCTTTTTACTAATTTATGTTCCGACACTCTTCCAAAACATTTCTCATTTGGCTCCAAAACATTTCTTCTGCAATTCTATAAGTAGAGCACTTGCATTTTGTACCTTGATAGGTTGAGAGGTGGCACAAGCAGAAAAATTGAAAACTAAAACTAACAGTAAATTTTTTATTGAAACTCTTCTAAAGTTTTATCAAGTCAGATGAAAAAGTTAACTATAAAGAGTTATCAACAAAAAACAGATTGTAGTTGATTCTAGCTATTTTTACTTTTTCTTTGAAAAATTTCTACTAGTATATCTAAAATAAACAGTCAGAAAAAAGAAAGTTACTGCATTCATTAAGGTCTAACTCTTTATCAAAGAGCACATCATTCATTATAACCTTCTGATCACGTGTTCTAGTCACTTTAATAGTGTATTTTTAACTGAGACCTTGTTGACTAACCATTTTTAATCTGTAGAAAGGAATTTTTTATTCAATCTATGACTTTCGTTTTAAAATTGATACAAATTTTAGATATCGTAATTGGCAAGGCTGATCAACACCATAACCACCTTCACTAAATCTTTTTTAGTTATAGAGATTTAGACAAGTTTGAACATCTTTCATGTATCCTACCAAAAGCATATAGGCTATAATTGTAGTTCCAGTCCTTCCTTTTCCATGATTGCAATGTATGGCGACCACACCTTCAGGATTTGTTTTTAAAAAGTAATACATTTAGTATCCAATTAATATTAACGTTGTAAGTGGAGGTGCCTGATGGTCATTCCACTCGTAGTCCTTGACTTTATTTTCAAATTTGTCATAATTGTAAATTCGATTGCTGACATTTATGATTAGATAGTTGTCTCCATGCTTTGATTTAAGATATTAGACCACATCATTAATGTTATTTCGATAAGTTTTTTCGATAATGCTGCAAGCTGGGAATGCCATAGCGATAATACGGTCTGAGATGTAAGTCAAATCAAGTTCTAAGCCTTCAAATACGACTTTTCTTTTAGGCCCTGCTACTATTTTTTTTACTAAATTGAACATTTTATGATATATTGACCTTCACTTAGGTTAAAGAAATTAATATTTAAGTGTGCACAGATTGATTTTTTTAAGCAAGTGTAATCGATTCAGTTAGCAAGTAATTGAGATTATGATAACGAAAATATGTCTGGTACATATTCTAAACAATATCTTTATAAGTATATAAAATTCTTAGCTTCTTTTTGACTTTAGCTTTATTGGTTAACTAATATTTTACTGGATAACAAACAGTATCGAGATAAATCTAATTTCCATATTTAATCTGCATAATTGAGTTATAGTTAATATAAATACTAACGTTCGTATTAATGAAATCAAGAAGTCCCTGTAAAAATGCACAATCTCCCAACAATTAAGATAAACTCAAAATCATCATTAGAATTCGGCCCATTCTTAATTAGTAAGATCCTAACATGTTTGTTCACCTCGAAGATGTAAAATTTATCAAATTTAGAATGACACTCTCGAAATCAGAAGACCTGGAAACCTCTCTTTTATGAAGTTTAATAACATCCTTCCTCCTTAGTCTACGCAAAAAGATGTGTTTTTCTTAGTCTAAGATTCAATAAGGCAGTTTATGAAAGGAACTAATACTACCATTTTTGCATACGGACAGACAGGTGCAGGAAAAACATACTCAATTATAGGAAACTACTCGCCAAATTAGAGTCAAGAGAACCTTTTTAATTTTTTATCAAGCAAAGAAAGAGGTATTCTTTCTCGTTCTCTTGAAATGATAATGAATCTCGCAGGGAAATAAACAAACTGCCGTTTCTTCGCCTGCTTTTATCAAATTTACAACTAAAAAATCTATGATTTGTACAACTACACAAACGTTGGTTTGTAGATCAGAGAATCGAAGAATGGTTAGATTTCTATTCCTGATTTGATGACAGTCGAAATAAGTAAAATGCAAGAAGCCATACAGTTTTTGATGATTGGACTAAGAGTAAAAGTTATTTTATTTAGAATAGAGCCACTGGATATACACAAGCTAATGCAAAGAGTTCTCGATCTCATTCGATTTTCCAAATAAGTCTATAAAGACTTGAAGGAGATTAAATTATAACATCTTCTGTAAAATATAAATAATTTAGTTGCGTATTGTAGATCTAGCAGGTTCTTAAAAGTTCAAAATTCCTTCTGACCTTACAGCTGCTGAAAAAGAAATCAGAATCCAGGAGTTAACGAGCATTAATGGTAGTCTTTCATGTCTAGGGCATTGTATTTCTGCATTGATTGATAAAACTAGAACACATATACCCTTCAGAAATTCAAAGCTGACTAGAATTCTCAGTGATTCTTTACTAGGACAAGGAAAAATGAGGTTTATTATATGTATTAGTCCTTCTGTTTCTGCTTCTGCCTAAACATTTTCAACTTTACAGTTTGCAAATAGAGCTAAAAGAGCAATTTTCGATAGAGTTTAAAGCAAAAGTCCTTCCATGCAAAAAAAGAAATCTTCAACAGAGGAGTTAAACATCCTCAAAAAAGATCTTGAAAAAGAAAAATAGTTAAGAATGGTTATTGAGAAGGAGTTAAATGAGGTGAAGAAACAGAATTAAATTCTAAGAAATCAAAATTAAAAACTAATGGCTAGAATTTAATCTGGTATGGGTAACAAAGAAGGTAAAATTTATGAAGATTGCAGTAAGCTATCTAAAGTAAGTTACTATGATCAAAATAAATAAAATGATTTTAAAGATTAAATGCTTAGGCTGCCTATTTTCCAGAAAAATAAAATTAACCAAATTAGTGATACTAATCGCTCTGCATCTCCTAGAGCTAGTCAAACCAACAATAACCCAACAAAGAACAGCATTACGAGTCACATTCAAGCTTCTCAAGCTTCGCATTCACACATGAAGGCAGCTAATATAAACAAGAAAAAAGCAGAGTTTGAAAAAAAGATAAGAAAATTTATTTAATCTGACTCTCCACATCAAAGTATGCAGCTAAAAGGTAATAATTAGTATTTTTTTGACAACGATACTTTTCAATCTCACTTACAGAGCAATCCAACATAAGAAGATAAATCTATGAAAATGGCTTACAGAAATCTATAAATGGAACAGCAGTAAGAAGAGAATTTATGGGACAGTCACAAAGACGACAGCAATTAATTCAGTACTTATTTTTCTATATAGTCCAAAGAGCATGTACTAAAATGAATTTGCCTTAGTTCCAGTAACTAAAATCGGAGATGTAAAAAGCAAGACAAGAGTTGCTCAATCTGCGTAAAAAAGATAGTGAATTGTAGCAAAGGAAAATAAATATTAGATGATACTAATGATTTAATTTAATATTAATTTTCGTGATTTAATAAAGAAGCAACTAATTATAAATTAATACAAATACAGATGGTACATTTTTTTTTAACGTAGACATCTAAGAAACATTTCGACAAATTGTAAAATTGCAGCCCTGCCGAAGCATGGAAGTAAATCACAGGTATATCTTATTGTATTAAGGAGGAAAGGAAGAGATGGATGAATAATCATTTTCTCTTTTTATAACATAAACGCTCAAGCTTCCCGAAGATAGTCTTTTGCAATTCTACATTCTCACAATTGGCATGAAAACACCAAAACTAGGTCACATTAGATATTAGAACTTCGAACATATTTTTAGATTTTCTGGACAGTACATTTTGATCCACGTAGATGCAAAACAATCAAAGATTTCAAGAAGTTGCTTCCTAAATTTTAGAAAGATTTGTTAGATCCAAAAATATTCAAACAAATGTACAAAAATATCTTCGAAGCTTTTCTCGTCAAAAATTTATCCATGGAATTTTAGTTTGCAGAATCTTTATGGACTATCTTGCTCGCAAGGGAGTTTAGATATATGAAGGAATTCCAGCAATATTTATCATTTTTAGGGAACAAAAAACCTACCAAGTGCCATAAAGATCTGTGGAATATGATATACGAATTCGCTGTAACTATAAAAGATGTAAAGAAAGATTACAAGGAAGGAGATGCCTGGCCTGTATTTTTAGACGTATTCGTCTAATACATGAGGGAGAATAACATGGTTTGATCGATGAGTATCTCATAAAAATCTCAATAGATTATCAAAAATATTAGCCATTAAAGTATTGCTTAGCTTTGTTGATAGTTTTTACCTTCTTTTGTTTGCGCTTCAAGTTCAATAGATAAACCTAAATCTATTAAAGCGTTTTTAGAGGCTATAACTTTTTATAGATACTATTGGGAGCCATAACTTTCTTGATTTTCAAAATTAAGTTGCATATTTTATTGATAAATTACATCTGTTTATGCTCATCTCCGAATCCTTTTTAGAAGTCGAGGATTACCTAAATCATTTGCGTATAGTCTTACAGTTTGTTATTGTTGATAACTTGGATAACTTTGTTTTGTACCTCATTCTTCGTATTGATCCATTAAGTGTATTTGTTGAGGATGAATTTTTGGAGTTGTTAAAGCTAGTCAGTTTTTATTTTGTACCATGGTATTTTATTGTACACTTAGTGAGTTTCTTCACTGTTGTCTAATTGCTCATATTTGCGTCTTCTGTTTATGATATCTGTCATTTAATTCTCTCTAGCTTCATATTACTTGATTTTTTAGTTCATTTTCTTTACTTATTATCTTTTTTCCTACTCTACTTTAGCGAGCCTATTTAGATACTTTGATTCATCATGTGCATATTCGTTTGTATAAATATTTTCTAAAAAGTCAACTTTCTTCTTGAGCTCTTCCACTTTGATTGAGCCAAATATTGTTTTATACTCTTCATAAAACTGCTGGGCATTTCTACTATAGACAAGCATTTATTCTTGAGGTTATTGCATTTTAATGTTTTTGACAATTTTTTATTATTTGCTTTTCAATTACTTTTTTAAACATTAAATTTAGAGATCTTTCTACAGCAAAACGATTTTGCATTTTTTGTTTTATTCTTATGTCAAGTAAGTATTATTCATCTTGCAACTTATTATATCGTTGATTTTCGTCTCAAGAGTATTATCTATAAAATCGTAGACTTGTTCAAAAGCTTAGTCATTGAGCTTTTTTTTATGGTCTATAAATTTTTAAATGCACGCATTTTTCAATTACAATATTTAGTTCTTTCTAAGTAACCAATTTATTACATTGTTTGCTTAATTTCTACATTCTACTTTTCTGGAGACTGAATTGTCTTCTTCATTTTATTCATTTAATTCAACATGAATGGTTTTTGGGTTTTGTTGAGTGAAGAGTTTGGAGAGGTTCTTTCAAAGAAGCTGTTATTTTTAGTACTTATTTTGATCTTACCGTTTTATTTAATTTTATCTTCCTACTCTCTTTGTTTCGATATTTTTATTAGAGTTTATTGATCTGCTTTTATAAAATTACAACATTATTCAACATTTCTACTTCCTTTTGAGGCAAGTTATCTTATGGTTTGTTACCCGATTGGATTTTCAATAGTTTTTTCAATCTCTCATAACAATTAAGATCTGTAAAATTGACAGGAGTGAATTACTTTATTTGGATGGGATCTTGAACTACTTATAATAAAGGTTTTTCATTAAGATTACCGATCCATCTATTTTGTTTAGATTATTATTTTTTCAAATGCTGTGAAACATTCAAAGTATCTTTCAATATATTACCTTCAGAATGTTTGTATTAGAAAGGTATAGTCTACACTACTCGATTGTTGAGCTAAGTGTTTTTATGAGCTGAAAGAAAGTAATTCATTAGAAGTTCTATAATAAATCATGATTTAATTCTATGAAACAAATATAAATTCACACAAATAGAGATAATGAGATCATTTGAAAATTTCAACCTGAAGTTAACTTCTTCTTATCTTTCTCTTGAGTAAATGTCTTCTTTTTGACTTCTTGCCCGTTATCAATTGTCTAAGTTATTTCAATTTTTCCGTCTTCTTTTAATTTCTATTATCTTAGGACTTTTAAGAATTTGCCATCTTTTTTGTAGATTTTTTCAACAACAAACTTTGTCTGTTCACCGTTCAAACTTTCATAGCTACTAGATTCACTATAGAGCTATCCAAACTATTTATCATTTTTGTTTTATTTGGCTTGATCTTTGATTTCTTTCTGATTTTTATTTTGTTCAGGAGCTTATATCGATGCCTTAGTATTGAAAATAGAGTCTACTTATTTTTCAAACTCTTAGAAAAAGCTTTTGAAACCAAATTCATCTACATTTCTGGCATTTTGGGTTTAAAGAATAGCCTCATAAGCTTTACCAACTTCAGCAAACTTAGCTTCAGCTTCAGGAGATGTATTATTCTTAGGATGATATTTTAGAGCTAGTTTTCTGTATGCTTCTTTAACTTGATCTATTGAGGCATCATTGCTGATCTCAAGAACTTTGTAAGAATCGAATTTTTCCTCTACAGTTTCAGGGAAATGCTTCTTAAAGAATTCCCTTTCAGTTTCGTCTTTGAATTAGTTTTCCTTGAAAAACTGATTGAAGATGGCATGAGGATCACTCTTCTGAGGAACCTCAGGTACTCTGGTTGTTTGAGGGTTTTCTATAACTCTTAATCTGTAAGTTGGTGTGAGCACTCTCCTTACGGGGAATAAGGGATCATGGAAATCAAAGAAAGGTCTCAAGAATATTCTCCTCATAGTAAGCAGTCTTTTTTTTTTAATTATAGTATAATTTTAATTTAGGCAACATTTATATATTATAGAACAATCTAGATAATTCTATGTTCGGCTAGATTAAATTTTTAATTATGCTACCTTCTAACTATATGGATTTGCAAGTATTCGAGTAGAAAAATGCTAAAAATAAAGATTCTAACTAAAAATTTATTATTTTTTTACCTTTTATTGTTTTTTTGTGGTACTATATTTTTTTCAAAAATAATAAATAAAGATAAGGGTGAAGATGAAGATGATAGGAAGCATTG
>Ga0194117_10003937_pt1 | contig 14515 bp, 11 predicted proteins | sample TA2MahsurfametaG_FD_160579 | JGI IMG/M metagenome (GOLD analysis project Ga0194117, IMG submission 160579) | Freshwater microbial communities from Lake Tanganyika, Tanzania - TA2015009 Mahale N1 surface | ecosystem: Environmental > Aquatic > Freshwater > Lake | place: Tanzania: Lake Tanganyika...
GGGGTTCAAGCTACTGCTGCTTAAGGAAGAACAGTCTCCCTTTAAGCTTGCTTTTCTGTTAGTTGACCTTTTTGATGAACTAATTAGCTCTATCCCTCAAGGAGTTCGTATCATTCATCTCATTTCTTTTGGTTTCCGATAATCTTTAGTTTTTAGAGTGAGAGTGACCATTCCAACCATTTTTCGGTAATAATTCATCTTAATGCTAGATGAAACTGTTTGTTTTGGTATCTCTGGGTGCTCCTAATAATGGTAGATTATGATTCTGTGTAGAATATCGTTTGGAGCTGCGAAAAAACATAGGTTGATATGTTTCATCATCCGGATATTTGTAGTTATCAATTTGTTACCGAAGTGCAGGTTCTGAAATGCATAGAGAGTATTTATCTCTTATTTCTTCTTATTGATGGCGATTAATGGGTGCTTTCAATTTGTTTATTACATTTTTCATCAGTTTGTTTTCTATAATAAATATTTGATGAATTCGTAATCATTTTCGGGAAAACTTTAACTTTTTACAAGTGCTGGATTATCTGTCTATTTATAATTAAGGAAGAATGAGCTATAAAATAAAGATTACAATCAAAATAGTACATGATTTACTCTGTTAGGCCCTTCTTCTCTGTACCAATCTTTTAGAATCACATTGTTCGCGAAATTAGAAGCATTGCTTCCATGTACAGCAGCCTAAAAGCACGCATTTATATTACTAATTAAATAAAATGCTACTTTAAAGCATATATTCTGGGCTTCACCCAGCAGAAACTATTTTTTTTTATTTATTCATACAATCGTGTATTGAAGCCTTGAAATTTAGTGTTGCCACCAGTGATGATTATATTTTAGAGATAGTTATGACGTACACTTTCATCGGCGAATTTCAATGATTCGATTATTGAGCCTGTGATTCCTTTTTGTTACAGTCCTATGTCCTGAGGTGAAAAAAGTATTTAGGGAATTTGGAATCTCTACTTATCGAGGGAAATATGTTGAGTATAAACACCTAAATATATTTGAAAATTTACTCTCGTCAATTACATCAATAGCATAACCTTTCTTTTTGAGTTATTAGTCAGGCATAACGAAATGTTTTAGAAAATGACCTCGTTTGCATCGCATGTCTTGCATTAAATTTTGAGAAACAAAACATAAGTCTTCCTTAATTTGTTTTATGAGTCTATCACTATTCTTTAAATCTAAATGTCTAAAACTAAGAATCTATTTCAAATAGTTTGTTAAGAGTTTTCCACCAACATCCAATCTGCATATAAAAAAAGCTACCTTTTTACTGCCTATCTCACGGGTTTTCCTTCATAAAACGGAGTAATGTAAGTGGCGCTTTCAGAACTTTAGACGACTAGAGCGTACTTATCTGAAATTTGATAAGGTGTATTCTTCAAATCTCCATTGTATATACTGCGTGCATGATTGTATATGAGTTCAGAAGAAGGCTTTACAAATATTCCATCATAACGATAGTACTACAGGTAGATTTCCATGTGCCTTTACATAACTTTTCGGGGATGATAAGGTAGAATAGGTAGAGTCATTGAGTAGTCTTAACAATAGAAACCTGTTGTCTTTTTAGGCATCTACAATCTTGCCATAAGCTCATCCAGCATAGTTACATACGCTTAGAATCTGACAGTAACTCCTCTTACATTATTTTTCTCATAGATAAGTTTAGTTTCCTCAAGAATGCTTTCTAAGGCGGGCCCAAATATCTTATTGCCAGTGGTGCGGTCAATTGCTATAAAGTTATCATAGATGAAGCTGGGTTGTGGAGTGCTTGCGTTTCCAAGTCTTATAGAGTAGCTGCCACTATCAATAACAATTCGTCTTCGGTTATCCGTTTGCCAAGCCATTGAGTTTGTGATAATATTTTTAAGGAGGGAAAATAAGAAATCAATGAAAGTAAGTTGATTTGTTATGATAGTAAAAGATAATTCAAGTTAACTTTATTATAAATAAACTGATGTTTTTGAATTTGAAGAATAAAAAAGTGCAAGACATTGTCAATCAACAAACCAACAAGACGAGCAATCATCCCAGAACACATAGAGAATAGTACCACGAACATCACAGCAAGGAACAGAAAGAAATCAAATCTTTCAAACAGTATCAAAACTATAATACTAAAAAATTTGCTGGCAGTACAGCTGTCAGCACAATCCAGCAAAACAACAGCAGTTTCTCTATCAGCAATAATCCTAACTATCCTCAATATTTAGGGGCAAAATATTAGTAAATTGGAAGAAACTCTATGTAGTCCCAGAATAAAAGCCAAGAGAAGCTAGATACTCATCGTATGAAAAGGGTTGCAAGTGCTTACAAAAAGGTAAAAAAATATGAAAACATTGAAACCAGTTATATTGTTAATGAAGGATAAAAATCACACGAAAGACTGAAAAAACTAATAAACAAAAGCAATAAAATCATTGTAAAGAAAGAGTTACTTCATAACTTAGCCAACAACTACATCTGCGCAACAGAAGCTCATGATAATTAGTCGAGAGTTTATGAAAAAGTGAAAGAATATAGTCATGAATCATTTCAAGACCTTCTTCTCCCACTGCTCTAACTTTTCTGTTCTGAAAGCATACCGTCTTCATCGCGAGGTAAATCTAAAAGCCACTCTTCGAGAGAAAACGATTTTAACAAATCTCTTTAAAAAAATAGTAAAGTTTTAATCAAAGAAAAACATAAAAAATCTAATGAGATTTTGATAAAAGATACACAAAAAAACTACAAAGATGAACCCGATGTAAACATTCATAGTTTTTTTGATAATTTCAACAAAAGATTAGACTTCCAAAGATAAAAGGTAGATTCAAAAAAACAAACAAACTTAGAGATAGTTCACAAAATATTTTAGGAAATACAAAACTTTGTTATCCAAATCTACACTATATGCATTAAAGAAATAGATTTAACGATGAGTTCAATTTAAGAAAAAGTCAAAAAAATTTATCAATAGGAACAACAAGTTAGACATTCTTTCCAGGAACTATAAGAAAGGTTCTTGTTATAACAAAAAAAGAGCAAAATTCTATAGGGAATGGTGCTCAATTATCAATAAAAAAGTATTTACTCTACTATATTTTTTAATTAGCTAAGTTTTGCATCAGATCTTGATACTTTTTTCAGATAAAAATTGTACAGCGAAGCCAAGAAGAATGGGTTAGTGACTGAATTTAATGAGTCTCAAACATAATAGGGAAAAATTGAAATAAATAGCAACAAGACTGACCACTTGAAAAAGAAATCAAAAAGAGAATCAAATCTTTATGACAACAGTTAAAATGAATTTATAACCTTTAAAATTCCTTTTTTGAACAAGTGCATGGAGGAACATCATTGAAACAATAACAATGATACTTGATTTTGTATTACTTGTTTTGATTTGTAAAACTAATCGAAATTAATCAATTAAAAGATTTGATAATTACAAGTATAAATAATATTTATTTATGTTTTTGGGTAAATACAAAAATAAAAGAAATTTAGGTCATGGAGCTTTTGGGGATGTCTATCTTGTGGAGGACTAGCAAGGAGTAGAATATGCTCTTAAGTTGATTGCTACTCAAAAGATAAGGAATTAACCTTATCTAAAGCAATACTTGAGAGGATAGATAAAGTGTATGAAATCCATGAACTGTCCAAACATTATCAGGCTCTATGATATCAATGAAGACCCAAACTACATCTATTTGGTCTTAGAATATTGCGATGGTGGAGACCTGATCCATTATCAGGGCAACTTGAAAGACAAAGTTTTTACTTTAAAGTAAGCCACAAGAGTACTTGCTGATGTGATTGTTGGATTGTAGGATCTGCATAAAGCAGGATACCTACACAGAGATATCAAGTCTCAAAATATCCTACTCAAAAGATAGAATGGAAAATAGGTATATGAATATTTATCTAGGTCTTTAAGTTGGCAGATTTTGGCTTTAGCAAAAAGTCCGATGATATCTGCAAAACTGTTCTTGGTACTAATGATTTCATGTCTCCAGAGATTTTATCAGTTAAACCATATGGTTATGAAGTAGATATGTGGGCTTTCGGAGTGGTCCTTTATTTCATGCTCAATCAAGAGCTTCCATTCAGTAAACAATATCTGACCTAGAGCTGAATACCTATGCTGAAGCTGCCACAAATAGATTACTTCTTATACAGCAGGCCTAAAATTTTAGTTATTAAAAGTCTGTTAAGAAGTCAAGAAAGAAATTGTTAGATAACTGCACTCCTGAACTGGAAGATTTGTTCAAGAGAATATTTGATTTAGATCCTAAAAGGCGTATCACTTTTGCCCAAATTAGAGAACATCCAGTGTTTGCTGCTCATTTCCCAATAATTGATAATTCTTCAAAAATACTTTATGGACAAAACTTTACAGTTATGAATATTAGTGAAAACAATACTGAGGAAGAGAGTATCCCTGTTTCTTTTAGTAGAATTAAAGTTAACAATAAATAATTTCTTTAAGAGCAAAACCTACTTAAACGTAAAAAAGATGAAATCGATTTTTTAAAAGATAATGTGGAAATTTTTCTTGACTGCGGGTCAGTTCTGCAAAACTATTAAAAAATGATGTTGGCTTACAACTTGCAGAAATACTACATTATTTTGCTAAGAGATTTCAAAAATGTCCTAAATGTAGACAAATTAAATAAAAGGTTTCCGAATATGAAGTGGTCGTAATATCTTAAAACCAAAGATTTTAGATAGATCTTCAAAGAAGTCGATGAAGATCTCAATGGCTGCGAAATGAAGTTTAGTTCATTCTTTGATCAATGCCAAAATTTTGAACAACAGATAAAAAAAATCAACGATAGATTTTAAGCAGCATTTACTTCTAACGTATAATAAACAAGTTTTGATGGTGCTTTTAAAAAAAGCTATCGAAAATCGACTAGCTATATATATGCAGCCCTTAACATGCTGGTCAAAAGAGGAAATAATCTAAAGCAATAAATTTATCTCCTTACCATGGTTCTCATTTCACACAGTTTCAACAACATTTTTGATAACACTGAAAACGTAGCCCAAATATTTGGAGAGTATATAGCTGAAAAGAAAATAAAAGCTAATTAGATAGACTATTCTGATCTCAGAGAATGGGTTTCGAGGTGTAACCGCGAAAGTTTAAAAAAAATAGGTTTTGAAATCTCAAGACAATTCAATGCATGATGAATTCTGTTTATTTATATAACCATAGCATAATCTTTACATAGAAATTTCAAGAACTTGCTTGAGAGATATAAAATAGAAAAATCATTAGTAATTCTTATCTTCAACTATATTTCCTAAACTCTGTTTTGACATCATAGGCACCTGGCCCTGGCACATTTTTATGGTATTCCTCTTCTTCACTCATAGGAAAACGTGAGTGCCGAGCAATAATGATATTTCTGCCTCCTTAAAATTTCTTCTGACGAATAGGATTAATTTTTGAATTTATATTGGCTCTTGAACTGTCATTAATCATTAATCTATTTGTTTCTTCCTTCTTTTTCTTTTTGAGCATCTAGGTTACACTTTCTGATTTCTTTTTTCCTTTGCTTTTGCTCTTCTTTAGACTTTTGCTTTGTCTAGGAGGACTTTTATTTTTCTATGTTTATTTCTACTGCAGTTCTTCTGACTTGCGTTAATGAGTAGTATGGTTTCTCTTTTTACTCAAAAATTAGTCATCAATTAGCTAGTTACTGTTTTTTGCTGCGTTTTTGAAAGTTAAGAGTATTTTACCTACCACTTCTTCTTATCTGATTAAGTATGATCTAATGACTCCTTGTTTCTTTGAATGTTTAAACTAAACTGCAGATATTTTTGCCTTTCCAATCTTCACAACATTATTTGTAGATTAACTCAAAAGCTCAATATATAGATTTTAGTGAGGGGTAATCCGATTGAAGAAAAAACCATTACATTACCACACCAAATTACTCATATTTTTGATTCTTTAAGTTTGATAGTGATATTTGTTTGGAACAAAAACTCTGAGATACTTAATACCGAACATAGTTTAGAAGACTTGTACGCTTATTGTGATGATAAGGAAATCTAACTGTATCTGGTTCGTCACAGGTTGTAAAGTCTGTGAGGAATATTTAGTGTGATTATTTTAATTATCGTTTTAATTGATTAAACTATCGAAATTTGATCGAACCTCCTCTTTGTAAATTCTATGATCTTAAATAAAGTTATCTTTTTGTTTTTAATCTTCATTGCTTTTCTTCTAAGTATAGATTTATGGCTTGTATGAAGTCTAAAGAACATTCTTAACTAAAGCTATTCGATCGGTGTTTACTCCTAGCTATTTATGTAATGATCGTTGCTAATACCTTGGGTTTTTTTCAAAACTTTTTTAGGTTTACTGAAGATTTATATTTTTTAGAAGGGAGTTTAGTTTAGTGTTACCTGATATTTTTAGCTTATTTTTCAACGGTGAGTTTTACTCTATTGTTTATCGATTTTCAGTTTTAATTTGAAAATGCTTGGAGAATTTTAAGTTAGATAATGAAGGAAAACATGGTGTTACATTTATTGGCTCTCTATAGGTCTTTTTGTGGGCAACTTTTGGCCTTTATTCTCTTTATTATGGAGGATAATAAATTTGCTGAGAATGGAATTGATCTTAATTGCTGGATCTATTTTAATCTCTATAAGAGCTGTAAGGAGAGAAGGGTCTAGCATATTTTTAAAGATTGATGCCGATCTTTTTGATGGCTTCAATTTTAGTTTAAAGATTATTTTTGTTGCTTTCTTATTCCTAATTTTTGTGGCAATATTACGATCTTTTAGATTAAGTCTCAATTTTGATGGGATCTTTACTTTTTAGTTAAATTTTGGCAAATCTATTGATACTCTACTAACGAGGTTTTTCTTTTTCTTAGATATTCTTTTCAGAAGGAAACTATAATTTATCAATCTTTTAGGTTACTTTAGTTCTCTTATTTTGCTCACTTACCGCTTTATGAGTTTGAGGCTCAATTATTGAAATAGCATCATCTTATTGAGTAACAACTGGTGATTGATCTTTCACGTCTATCAATTCATATTGATTTTTTCTGAAGTTGTTTTTTACTTGTGGAGTTCTCCCTATATAAGGTTGATTATTCATGTAGTTGAGGATATTGTTTTGTGTCTCGTAGATTTTACCTTTGGGAGTTAGCTTAGTCTTTTTTTATGAAGGGATATTGTAGTCAGTCTTTTGTATTGCTTTTGGGCTTTATTAATCAACTTAGCGTTTATATTTTTGGAAATATGCTTAGTTTTAGAGTTTGAGAGATAGACGATGAGTTTTTTCTTCAAGTTTAGGAATGAGATAGGACTCCTTTTTCAACTTATGGCTCTTTTACATGTTTTCTTTGGTGAAAGGATCACTAGATTTGATGAAACTTTTGTTTAACTCTTCGTTAATTGTATTTTAGTATTTCAGAATTTAATTTTATACAACTGGTTGCTATTCTACAATATCTAAAGTCTGCACTTACATAGTTTTGATTAATTTTAAGTCATAAAGCAGACTACTCACCGTTTCTCCAACTTAATCATAAACATCTACTTTGTGTTTGTCAAACTGTCCATCATTGACTATCATACAATACAGTTTTTAGTTTTCATCTGTAATTATCTACAGTCCATAGCCTCTACTCTCAGTTGGTAATCTTACTAACATTTTCCAATTTTTATTGTAGCTCTTGCCACATTAAACAGTGACAATCTTGGTTTTTTTAATTTTTTGATTTTCTAACTCAATCCCATAGCATTCGATAGTCTTAGGTTTTTTATCTAAATTTGTCAAAATATTTTGAAGTTGGATATGCGTGATCATTTAAGATCCATTTAGCTTCTGAAATTTTGGCTAGTATTTGAGTTTGATATCAGGAGTTTAATGTTAAAAATCTATGCTTTCTAAGTTTGTAGGTCGATTTTTGCCGAAATTCGAACGATACCATTTATCTGTTGTATCTTCCATCTCTTTAAGCATTTATAAATCATTTTAAGAGACCGATTTTTCATTTCTATAGGTATATTGTAAAGTTTCCAAATGTGAAGGATTAATAGTTTGGTAATTCTCATTTTTGTCATTGAATTACTCCTCTCTAAGAGTCTATTCTTGAATGTATTGTTACTCCGGTATAACCTTGAGAGGTTACTACTTTATTTATTTATCGACTGTTGCATCACTAGAAAATTATAATTCTATTCTTCGGTTAGAATCGGATACACTCTTTTAGGTGCTTATTTTTTTATTTTTATCTTAAATAGAAGACTAAGTTATTGCAACTTTACTCTCGCTAAGGAACACTGGCAGTAACTGAACTACACTTAGGCAACTTTCCTTCCTCTGTTTTACTCATTACAACCAAAAATCAAAAATTACTCTTCCCCTTCCTCTTTCATCAACAGCAGAGGGGTGCTACCAACTGCAAATCCTTTTTTATTTTTATCATCAAGCTCGCAAAACTCAACTGTAAGCTTAGGATTATCTACGATAAAGTTCCAAGGGAAATTAGTATTGTCTTTGGTGAGTTTGCCATGAATAAGGGGTGACTGCCAAGTGTTTTGATTTTTTTATGCAGATTTGAAAATGACATAAAAATCCTAGATGATTTTATGATTACTGACATCACTCTATCTCCGATTTTGGTGATATTGGAGACTGTGATTTGATAGCAGAGAGGAATTTTATTATCTTTGCTCATTTGTTATTAAAATAATATTTTATTACAAATGTTAATAAGCAGTAAGCTAATGAATTGAAAAATATACAAATTAGTGATAAAGTCAAATGAAGGACAATATAATAACTCATAAATCATTTATCTATGATCTTAACTTTGATGTCTTTGGGTTCTTTCCACTTTTACTTCTAGCCATCCAAATTGAAGCCTTAGTTGATTCTTTATTCTAAATATCCCATTTATCTTTAATAGTGTTTAGTAAGTCTTTTGTAAAAATCTGCCTAATAAGGCAGAACTTCATTTTGAAGTTAATTCCTTCTCTCCGTAGGGTGCTCAAAATTCTATGGTTTAAAGAGTAGTTTTGGATACTATTTAAAAGTTTTGGCTAAATCCTGCACGTACTCTTCGATCACTGATACTGATTTTGGGAAATACTGAGTAACTTAGGAATTGAACTAAATTTTTCCCTGATTGATACGCCAATCAAGAAGTGATTCTCCTTTAAGTTGTTCTTGAGACTGTTGGAATGCCCAAGCTTAGAAATCAGTCAACTCTGCTTACTGCTTTCGAAAATATTCATCTTTGAACTAGATAACAATATTGTTGTATCTTTTTACTCTAAACAAAATAAAAGGATAAGAAATTGATTCTTCTATATGCTAAACAAGTTATTTTCCTTTCACAACCTTAGGGCAATGATAGACTCTATAGTCACGTGCTTAATTATAACTTGGGTCTATCCAGTTCATTCTTCTCTATTTTGATTCGTTGTTTTTTATTTTACTATTGATTGCTATTAATGACGACTCGAGCATGACTTGGTTGGAAGACAAACAAACGGTGTTCGCTTCTGCAGCAGAGAGTTTGAGAAGATGTGTGTGTGCATCTACAGTTTTTTTGGAGAATTCGATTGCTCGATTGGAAGGTTCTCTCAGTAAATTTTCACTATAATCTGAAATGTCGAATCTAATGATGGGAAGTGGTTTGTCCAAAGCGAGTTGGGCTATCCTTTTGGCCCTTTTAACTTTCCTCATAATTATAAATTTATAAACAAACAACAATCAAATATCGAAAATTACTTTACAGATTTCTTTTCTTTATTTATAATTTTGTGTTTGCTTTCTAAGTCATCATTCTAATTTATAATTACTTTTCAAACTGGCGATCTTTTCAAACAGAAAAAAATAATTAGCATGTAGATTAATAATTATATCATGAAGTTATCTTTGATCGCAATTCGTCTCGCCATTTGCTTCACTGCATTTGCTGTAGAGCCACCCGTCTACAACTTCTCCTACCACATCACTTTTGATGACACTTTCGTTGTCGACAATAAGAGCTACACTGTAAATGGACAGTAATTTTATGACCCAATCAACAATAGATAGAGAGTTGATAGATCCAATGGAAGATACGATTTGTTCTGTGGTGGAGTTTTACCTAACATCTCTACTCCTTGCACTCATTACACCATCAACAATAAAAGATATCTCGCCTTCCCTCAAAAATCACAATGCTGCTTCTGTTGTGACAGTGCTCATGGCTGCGGAATTTTGAAACCTGATTGGCTAAAGGATGCCAAGTATCTTGGAGAGGATACTATTGTTGATACTAAGTATGATAAGTGGTCTCTTGATGGAATGTTTGGATACAACTATCAATGGGTTACTCAAACTGCTGACAAAATCCCAAGAAAGCTTGATCAGGGAGGAGAACACATTACATAATATTCTACTCATTCTTTCAGAAAACAAAATTTCCCTGATAGCGTATTCGCACTTCCTCAATACTGTAATCCTTAAAACAACTGCCCTCTTGACTCCATTTGTGGCAAGTTGAGAATGAACAAAATCAATACTCAATGATATAAATCCAACATGAACCCATTATTCATAAACTAATTTTATCAAAACATCAATTAATAGACTTCCCATTATTTTATTTTGAAATGCCCGTTTTTAGTTCCACAGAACATCTGTGTACTACCTGAGCTCAAAGTATAGTTTCCGTTGTTAAAACATTGGGGAAAATTGGCACAACTGTTTGAATTGTAAAAGGCTTTATCTGCTATCTATAAATCAGGGAAGCCAAAAGAAGGTCCAAAAGCTTGACTACACCAAATTGCTTTATCTTTGTTGACAAGTGGGTATCTTTATCCCGAGGTGAGACTAAAAAGGAAAGTTGCTTCTGAATTATCACAAAACCACTAGCCACTAGATTTCCAAGGAAGAGGAGTAAAACCACCAATAATTTTATCGGATTAAGTGAGGAGGATAGTCATAGTATTAGTAATTCCATCACATTTTTAGTGAAATTTAGCAACTGAGAATTAATTTTAGCTCGCTCTGTACAACAGTTTCACTTCTGAAAATTTATGATAGAAGAAAGTGTTGATAGTTTGTACATCGTTGGTGATTTTACTGAAAAAAGGAGGCTTAGGCAAGTGTTTTCTTATTGTTGACAACTAAATTCTATCCACTTTAGAATTATTCTCTATTTCTCTCGGATCTCTGTCTCTTTTTTATTTCACTTTTGAAACTACTTGAGGCAAATCATTTTCTTCTTTAAATGCAGATTTGACTGGAGTAGGGAACATTCTTGATTTCAAACTTGATTTTCTATTACTGCCTTCGTTTCTCTCTGCCTGCTATTAATTCTTTTTTCTTTCTTCCTTGATTAAGAGAATATAGTTACTAAGTTAAACATTCAAGCTAGTCATATCTCGTTACAATCCAGGCAAAGAAACTTCCTTCTCAGACTTGAGCTTTGAATGTAAAAAATTCGCAATAGTTTCTTTTTGTTTTGGTTCCAAAAGACCATGTGCATCTAAAATTCCTTTAATAGCAGATAGCATATGATATGACTCAAGAAACATATTTATAGATTCCATTATTTTTTTGGCATTGCTATAGAAATTGAGTAGTTTTTCGATATGAAAATCATGAGCCTTGGCTATGATTTTGTTGCTTTTCCTGACTAGAAAAGGCAGAGATGCTAAAGGACAAGACTAATGTTAAAGCCTACAGCTATCATTACTCTCCAGACAAACATACGAACACTTTGCGTTGCATTATGGATTGATGCACACCTGTTCAGCTTTTTTGTGATTGACACATGTCATATGTTTCATTATTTCGGATATTATAAATATTTTGCCTAAAAGAAATAATAGTTAAGAGTAGAAAAGCGATGTGTGGGTATTTATCCTGGGAAGATTCAATTGAGTTGTTAGTGATAAGGATTGAATATAATGAATCATTAATAAATGGCATTAAACCTCACCTCATCAGCTTTTCCTGATAATAAAAATCCCAAAAAACAGAGCAAAGTTCACGATCTATTGAAATAACATCTCGATAAATATCCTATTCCTCAAGTTTAAATTCGAGAGTACCAGCCTTCAGATCTATAGTAACTTAAGAAGTTGCAGTTGGAATGGTTTCCGCTCAACTACTCCAACGATTTTTACTAAAGAATTATTCACAAAACAGCAGTCTGTTTCATTGCAGAGGCATAGGTCAATATCACAACATCATAAATACCTGTCAAAGTTTTAGTGGGAGCTATCGTTTTCGAAATAGGGCAAGAGAATGATGAACTTTAAGACAGTTTTTTGAGTCGGATCTTCACTTCGCAAGATAAGTCAATTTATATCATGACTCTGGGTGTTATAGACGAGTTTAGGAGTACTGGATTGGCCAAAAAATTATTAAGTCAGGTTGTGATCTTCGCAAGGGATAAACCAACAATTGGAATCATCTTTCTGCATGTTGTGAGTTACAATAGAAGAGCAATTAAATTTTATAAAAATAATGGATTTTCATTGCTTAAGTATCTCACTGAGCATTACCATATAATGGGTCAATAGTATAATGCCTTTAAACTTGGATTGTTTGTAAATGAGGGAAGGAGAAGATAGAAGTGGTTGCCTTGGTTCAAACGAGTCTTTTTTAGAAAGGAGACCATTGATGAATGGCCAGTTTGATACTACATAAAGTGAATAGTAAAATAAATAGCTTGTTAAAGATCAATAAAATCGAATCTTTTTCCTCATACTTGGTTTGTTAGTCTCGCTCTATTGATTCTATTTGACTTTGGTACTGAAGTTATTGCTTACCATCTATCTGATTTGAGCTAATTCTCTTATTTACTATCTTCGTTTTTTATAGAGTTCTTTTTGCTGTTCAGATTGCCCGAAAAAAGTTGTATGATCTTTGTATATAGATGTTGGTAATTTATCGTTATTTGCTTAAGATTAGGAAAGTTTGGAGTCCGACACTGTAGATTTCTTTTTTGCGTTTTAAATGAGTTCTTGGACTGCAAGTGAAGCTTTTTATGCCTTTCTTCGAGTTATTCTTCTTTCTTTGTTAACTTACATGAGTCTTTCATCTTGTGTGATGAGGATTTTGCTCCACCATTTTAAACCACTGATATTATCGATTCTTTTATAAAGATAGTAGTATTCTTACGCTTCTAAGTCATAAAGTTTTGTCAAAAAATTTTAGACTTAAGGATCAGAATTATAACATTTGCCTATTATATAGCGGTCTACATAGAGATTTACAAGCAACTCTGCAATTTTACGGTGATCTAAGAGAGTGAACTTGATTTTTTGATAATCAAAAAGATGTAGTTTTCCAAGCTAAAATTTTATAATATAATCCTTTAAGTCATGTATTGAATGGTTCTAGATGAACTATTTGTAGAGTCCTTCGTTGATTATCTTTTTTAGATATAGTTCTCTTACGAGGTCTTCAAGGCTGACCTGAGCTAGATTGACCATTTGTCGGTTATTTCTAGAGAAAAGGTCTTGCTGATTTTATGAGTTTTTGAGTGATGATTCTGAAGCCATACTTGCTTTTAAGATGGTCTGTCTATTAGAATTATTTTTGATTTTACTCTCTTTCATCTAGATCGGCTGAATCTATTACTAAGCATTATCTATTCTTTTGATTTTGCTTTTTGTATTTAGTGCAGGCTTCTGCTTCTATTTTTGCATTTTTTCAGCCTGTTTTATTTGTCCTTGCATTACTTCACTACTTTCAGATCTGTTCTCAGAATAAGATGAAAAATTGCAAGTATTATTGATCGAATTGAAGTTTGTGTTTGGAACTATCCAAGATTACGCTGCTACATTGTTTTTGATGTTGTTCTCTAAGCGGTCGGGAATTAAGGAGATCAAAATTGAAAATTTTACTTCATTAAATTATGTATTCTTTTCTTCTGTTACCTTACTTATTGTTAAACTTTGTTTGAGTGTTTTATCTTCATAGATTTGTATTTCTGGTTTTACTCGTACCATCTAAGAAAAATCAATTTGATCTTTAGCTTGATTTTTCTTGAAGTTTGGTCTAGCTACTTGGATTATTTGTATCTCTTCATCTTCCTATTCCATTTATTGCGAATCTTATTGGAAATATTGATTGCTTCTTTGGTTGTTTTTTTAATTTTTGAATTTTGGAAATGAGAGTTGATTTTTGAATTAGCCCACTTAAACATTATCTCTTTTTCCTGATTTTTTTATAAACTTTTTCGGTGATTCAAACGACGCAGGTTCATTATACTCAAAATTGATACCACTCAACTACTGCATTCCAGTTTATTGATTGCTTTTCTTATATTTATTTGAGTCATCATCTGAAAGCTAGTTAAAGTCTACTTCATCCAAAGTGAGCTGAATATCTTTGGTCTATGAGCCTGCATCATCTTAAACTTCGGAGTGTTGATGGACCTTTTTGTGGGTATTGTGCATTGGATTGATGAAAATGTGGTAAGATGTATATGAGATTTGGTTTTCAGTTTTATTGGCAGTATTTTATCTAAAT